>Ga0099792_10000012_pt1 | contig 78596 bp, 64 predicted proteins | sample Rivendell_Oct201_8_FD_83780 | JGI IMG/M metagenome (GOLD analysis project Ga0099792, IMG submission 83780) | Vadose zone soil microbial communities from the Eel River Critical Zone Observatory, Northern California, USA -... | ecosystem: Environmental > Terrestrial > Soil > Vadose zone >...
ACATCCTCGTCCTGGCGCAGGGCGGCGCCCGCGCCGACGCGGTGCCGCGCGCGCACCTCAGCTTCATCGCGGCCGACGTAGATGTTGCCGTCGCCGTCGTACCACGCCGGGATGCGATGCCCCCACCACAGCTGCCGGCTCACGCACCAGTCCTTGATGTTGCGCATCCACTCGAAATAGGTCCGCGCCCAGTTCTCCGGCACGAAGCGGGTGCGACCCTGCTCTACGGCCGCGATGGCCGGCGCGGCGAGCGCGGCGATCTTCACGAACCACTGGTCGGTGAGATAAGGCTCGAGCACCGCGCCGCTGCGATCCCCGCGCGGCACTACCAGCCGGTGCTTGTCGACGCGCTCGATGAGTCCGCCGGCCTCGAGTTCCGCCAGCACGCGTTTGCGGGCCTCGAAGCGCTCGAGTCCGCGGAAACGCTGCGGTACGGTGTCGGCGAGCGTGGCGCGCGGCGTGAAGATGTTGATCAGCGGCAGGTGGTGGCGCTGGCCGATGTCGTAGTCGTTGAAATCGTGCGCCGGTGTCACCTTGAGGCACCCGGTGCCGAAGGCCGGGTCGACGTACGCATCGGCGATGACCGGCACGGCACGGTCCGCGAGCGGCACCAGCACCTGCCTGCCGATGAGTTCCTGGTAGCGCGGATCCTGCGGATGGACCGCCACCGCGGCGTCGCCGAGTATGGTCTCCGGGCGCGTGGTCGCTACCACCAGCTGACCCGCACCGTCGGCGAGCGGGTAGCGTACGTGCCAGAGCTGCCCATCCTCCTCCTGCGCCTGCACCTCCAGGTCCGACAGCGCGGTAAGCAGCACCGGATCCCAGTTGACGAGGCGCTTGCCGCGATAAATCAACCCTTCAGCGTGCAGCCGCACGAACACCTCGGTCACCGCGCGCGACAGCCCCGGATCCATGGTGAAGCGCTCGCGCGACCAGTCGACCGAGTCTCCCAGTCGGCGCATCTGGGCGCTGATGGCGCCGCCGGACTGCTCCTTCCACTGCCACACGCGCTCGAGGAAGGCCTCGCGGCCGAGGTCGGTGCGCTTGACGCCCTGGGCATTCAGCTGCCGCTCGACCACCATCTGCGTGGCGATGCCGGCGTGGTCGGTCCCGGGCTGCCACAGGGCATGGCGGCCGCGCATGCGCTCATAGCGGGTGAGCGCGTCCATGAGGGTGTGCTGAAAGGCATGCCCCATGTGCAGCGTGCCGGTCACGTTCGGCGGCGGGATCATGATGCAATAGGGTGCGCCCCGGCCGCTGGGAGCGAACCAGCCGTGAGACTCCCAGCGCTCGTAGATGCGCCGCTCGATGGCCTGCGGCGCGTACACCTTTTCCATTTACGGTCTTGAGATCCCGCGGGAACGTCGGGGGATTATAGCGGCTCAGGAAGCGCCGCCTTCGGGCCCGCGGCTGCCGCCGCCGCAGCGCCAGTGCCGCCTTTGTTTATGTGGCGTGGCGGCGGCGCCGCGTCGGCCGTCGCCGCGGACGGCAGAAGCGCACGTGGCGCAGTTTGCGGTGGTGGCTGGCGCCGTGGCGCGTCAGCGAGCCGCGCGCTGCAGTAGAAAGTCTGCGAGCAGCGGCGTCGGCCGGCCCGTACTGCCCTTCTGCGCACCGCCCTGGTAGGCGGTGCCCGCGACGTCGAGGTGCGCCCATTTGAGTCCCTGGGTGAATTTGCCGAGGAAAGTTGCGGCGGTAATCGCGCCGCCGTCACGCCCGCCGACATTGGCAAAGTCGGCGAAGTTGCTCTTCAGCGCTTCCGCGTACTCTTCGGTCAGCGGCAATTGCCAGCAGCGATCGTCCGCGCGCACCCCGGCCTCCAGCAGCTCGCGCACCAGCTGCTCGTCGTTTCCCATGACACCGGAATGATGATGCCCGAGCGCGATGACACACGCGCCGGTCAGCGTAGCGATGTCGATCACCGCTTCCGGGTGGAAGCGGCGCGCGTAGTGCAGAGCGTCGCACAGAATGAGCCGCCCTTCGGCATCGGTGTTGAGTATCTCCACCGTCTGTCCGGAAGCGCTGGTAGCGATGTCCCCCGGCTTGACCGCCCTGCCGCCCGGCATGTTCTCCACCGCGCCGATCAGTCCGACCAGGTGCAGCGGCACGCGCAGCGATGCCGCGAAACTCAGGGCGGCGATCACCGCCGCCGCGCCGCTCATGTCGAACTTCATCTCATCCATGCCGGGGGGATCTTTCAGCGAGATGCCGCCGCTGTCGAAGGTGACGCCCTTGCCGACCAGCACGATCGGCGGCTGCGCCTTGCGGGTGCCGCGGTACTCCAGCACGATGAAACGCGGCGCCTGATGGCTGCCCTGCGCAACCGCCAGCAGGCACCCCATCTTCTCGCGCCGCATGGCGGCGGCATCCAGCACCCGCACGCTGAGCGGCGCCGAGCGCTTGGCGAGCGCCCGCGCCTGCTCGGCGAGAAACGTCGGCGTGCAGACGTTGGCGGGGAGATTCGCCAGATCACGCTGGATCTGGGCGGCGGCCGCCACCGCCGCGCCATGTGCCAGGCCGCGCTCGGCGGCGGCGGCCTTGCGCACCGGACCGGCCAGCACCTTGGCCAGGGCGGGCGCGGGGGCTTTCTTGCCGGTTTTCAGATCGTTGACGCGGTACAGCGCAGCGCCGGTGAGTTCTGCGACCGCCCGCCCGAAATAGTAGTCATCCAGCTGCTTCGCCTCGGGGCGGTCGATGGCGAGCGCACAGCTGGCGATGCGCGTGCGCGCCAACGCCGCCGCCGCGGCCGCCCAGGCCTTGCGCCAGCTCCTGCGGTGATAGCTCTTCTTCGCCCCCAGCCCGGTGAGCAGCACGCGCGAGGCCTTGATGCCGGGCAGATCGGCAATCAGCAGCGTGTCGCCCGCGCGGCCGGCGAAGTCACCACGTTCGAGCAGAGCCTTCAGCCGGCCCGCGCAGGCGGTATCCACGCTGCGTGCCTCGCCGCTGAGCTCCGCCTCCTCGAACACGCCGAGGACCAGGCAATCCACACCGAGTGTTGCCAAGCCCTTCGTCCAGACCCCGAATTCCATGCCATATCCCCCTGCCGTTGAGGCGCGCGTGCGTTACGATTTACCTTAGTCGCGCCTCGTGAGCGCCGCGCTCCGTTTGGTGCTTTATTGAGCGGGCGAGGCGCGGCTACGGCTGCAAGCGATGGCAAGTGTAACTCAAGTGCCCGCCGGGATTGCGGTAGGGGAGCGAGTAGTTCGTTGGGGAATACCCTCGGTCGCTACGTTCTGCGCGAGGTGGTGACCACTTGGCTGGTGGTCACCACCGTGCTGCTGGTCATTCTGCTGGCGAACCAGCTGGTGGGGGTGCTGGAGCGCGCCGCCGCCAACCAATACCCGCAGGGCGTCGTGCTGGAGCTGATCATCCTGGGGGCGCTGCAGAACCTCTCGCTGCTGCTACCCGTCGGCCTGCTGCTGGGTGTGGTGCTGGCATTCGGCCGGCTGTACCACGACAGCGAGATGGCGGCGGCGCTGGCGTGCGGGGTCGGGCCTGCCAACCTCTATCTGCCGGTGGCGCTGCTCGCGGCGCTCGGCACGGCGGGGCTGGCGTGGCTCACCCTGGTGTTGGCGCCGGATGCCACCGCGCGCGCGCTCAGTCTGCGCAGCGCGGCGCTGCGCGCCGGGCAGTTCGCGCCGCTCGTGCCCGGGAAGTTTCGCATCTTCAGCGGCGGCAACGCGGTGGTGTACGCGCAGGACATCAATCCAGACGGCACGCTCGCGGATGTGTTCGTGGAGCGCAATCGCGGCGCGCTGGTTGAGGTGGCGCTCGCCGACCGGGCGCGGCACACCGTCACGGCGGACGGCATGACGCACATACTCACTCTCTTTGACGGTGAGCGTTTCGAGGGCGTGCCCGGTGGGCCGGAGTTTCGCATCGTGCGCTTCGCCGAGCACGTGGTGCCGGTGCAGGTGCCGGTGATCAGCGAGGGCGTCAGGAATCTCGAAGCCCGATCCACCGCGAGCCTGCTCGACTCGCGCGATGCCAGCGAGCGCGCCGAACTACACTCGCGCATCGCCATGCCGCTCATGTGCGCGGTGCTGGCGCTGCTCGCCGTGCCGCTGTCGCGCCTGAAGCCGCGGCAGGGCCGCTACGCGCGCGTGTGGCTCGCGGTCGTGATCTTCTTCCTGTATGTCAATCTCATCTCGGTGGGCAAGGTGTGGATCGCACGTGGCACGATTCCGGAATTCCTCGGCCTGTGGTGGACGCACGCGGCGGTAGTGCTGCTCGCGCTCATGGTGATCGTGGGGCCGGGACTGGGTAACCGGCTGCGCTACCGGATGCGCGGACTATGAGTGTGCTCGACCGCTACATCATGCGCGCCATCCTCAGCTCGGTGCTGCTGGTGATGCTGGTGGTGCTGGTGCTCGGCGCGCTGTTCGTGTTCATCGATCAGCAGGATGACATCGGCACCGGCCACTACACGGCGCTCGGTGCCTTCTGGTACACGCTGCTCAATCTGCCGCAGCTGGCCTACGAGCTGCTGCCGATCACCGCGCTCATCGGCGCACTGCTCGGGCTGGGCTCGCTGGCGCGCGGCAGTGAACTGACGGTGGTTCGCGCCAGCGGCGTATCGATCGCGCGTCTGGCGGGCATGGCGCTGCTGGCCGGGCTGCTGCTGCTCGTGGCCGAGCTGCTGCTGGGCGAGGTGCTCGCCCCCCCGCTGCAACAGGCAGCCCGCGAGCAGAAGGCCTTCAGCAAGCTCAGCAACGTCAGCTTCGGTGGCGGGGCTGGCGCCTGGGTGCGCGACGGCGACCTGATCCTGAACGTGGCCGGGCAGTACAGCCAACGCCAGTTCGGCAGCATGCAGATCTTCGAGCTGTCGCCACAGCATCGGCTGATCGCCCTGGGGCACGCCACGCGCGCCACCGCCGGCTCGCGGGGCAGCTGGCTGCTCAGTGACTACACTGAGTCGCGCTTCGCGGACGATGCGGTGACGACCCGCCCGCCCGGGCAGCGCCTGCTGGCATCGAAACTCACCGCGGGGTTCCTTGGTCTCGCCGTCGAGGATCCGAAGCAGCTGACCAGCCGCGCCCTGTGGCGGCTGATCAGCTACTACCGCAGCAATGCGCTCGATACCCGCGAGTACCTGTTCGCGTTCTGGTCGCGCATCGCGCGCACCCTCGCCATAGCCTTCTCGGTGCTGCTGGCGATTCCGTTCGTGCTCGGCTCGCTGCGCTCCGCGGGCGCGGGCACGCGCATGATGCTGGGGCTCATTCTCGGCATCAGCTTCTTTCTGCTGCAGCGGCTCATCGAGAGCGGCACGATCGTGTTCGATCTCAACCCGGTGGTGCTCGCCTGGCTGCCCACCGCGCTGCTCGCGGCGGTGACCGTGGGGCTGCTGGCCCGCGCGCACTGAGCACGGGCCGGGTTCCTCAGAGCGGTCCTGCGGAAATGCCGGCCCGGTATTGCGGCCGGCCGTCGTTGATCGACACCCACGGCAGCTTGTCACCGACCCACAGGTGCATCTGCGGCGCGAGCAGCGTCGGATCATCGAGGCTCGCGAGCGTCACATCGATCTCGGTGGGGCGGGCGTCGTGACGATAGGTCAGCGAGGTGCCGCAGTTCGCACAGAATCCGCGCGTGACCGGCGCCGATGAGCGATATTCGGTAAGGCTCCCCCGGGTGAGTCCGAAGTTCGCCCGGGCAAAGGTCCCCCAGGGAACCATGGGCGCGCCGCTGGCCCGCCGGCAGCTGGCGCAGTGGCAGAAGCACGGGTTGCTCACCGTCCCCGAGACCTGGTAGCGCACGCCGCCGCACAGGCAGCCGCCGAGGTAACAGCTCTCGCCCATGAAGCGACGGTACCACTCGTTGACGGCAAGGTCACCGACGAGATTCGCATCGCGGCCGCCAAGGACGGCAAGACGGTCGACGTGACCGACAAGGACATGAGGCGCGGACAGACCACGACGTACACCCTCGAGAAGCACAAGCTTTGATGTGATAGCGCTGCGCGCCGGGAGCTCGTCACTTCCGGCGCGCCTTGTCCCACGTCGGGTCTCACCGCTCAGTGGTGGCGGTGCGCGGGAAATAGCCGGCAATAGATGCAGTCAGCGCCCGTCGGGTTGTCGAGCATGAAGTGGCGCACCCAGTAGCCATCGGCCCGGGAAGCCGCGAACTCGAAGGTCTGGTTCTCGAGGTCGTGTCCGACCAGTTCCAGCGCTCCTTCGGTTTCGAGGATCTCGGCCGCGCGCACCGTTTCGATCGCGCCGCGCGGGTGAACGGCGATGGTGGCCGCGCCGCCCTCGACACGCTCCGCCAGCAGTTCCACGAATGGCCGCTCGTCGTCCTCACTCAGCAGGGTGCGGAAATACTGCACGAACCTCGCGCGCGCCGAGGCTGCGGGATGCAGTCCCGCCCGTCCGGGCTCGCAGGACGCCGTCAGCTCGACCCGGTCGGTCGGAAACCCATCGCCCACCAGCCGGGTGCGTACGCGCTCCGCGGCCCCGTACTCGTTGAACACGGCGAGTAACACAGCGCTCATGTCCGTCTCCTGGCCCTGGCTGACAAGTAAGTGGCTATACGCACGAAAAAAATTCTACGCCGCGGCCCTGCGCACGTGGATCCCCTGTTCGCCCCGTGTGCCTGTGGGGTGTCTGCCTCAGCTATTGCACCGCAGCATCCTTAGGCGGGGGAGGGTAATTCGCCCCCTCAGGCCTTAGGATCCAAGCCATGTCCGGCAAAACCCGCAGAGGACGGCCGCCTCACGATGATGTACTGACTCCGGGCGAGTGGCGCGTCGTGCACGCCGTGCAGCACGGCATGAGCAATCGCGAGATCGCCGCCACGCCGCGGCATCAGCCTCGATGCCGTGAAGTATCACGTGGCGAACGCCGTGGCGAAGCTCGGGCTCACGAACCGGCAGGCGCTGAGGCGCTGGTTTCGAGTGCCGGGAACGAGTGCCCTGCGCCGGCAGGAGAGACCGATCATGACTACGATGACACTCGGGCCGCTGGCCCAGATCGCACGAACGGTCCGGGACATCAAGGAGTCCGAGGCCTGGTACGGCGGGCCGCTCGGTCTGCCGCACCTGTACAGCTTCGGCTCACTGGCGTTCTTCGACTGTGGTGGCACGCGGCTGATGCTGAGTGCGCAGGAAAAGCCCGTCCCGGAATCCATTCTCTACCTGCGCGTCGGGGACATCCGTACGGCGTACGACCTGTTGCGCTCGCGCGGCGTCGAGTTTGTGGACGCGCCCCACCTGATACACCGCCATGCGGACGGAACGGAGGAGTGGATGGCGCACTTTCATGACCCCGAAGGACGACCTCTGGCGATCATGTCGCAGGCGAAGCTCTGAGAGAGCAAGCCGGGAGAGGGCGCTATTTCGGATTGTCCGGCGGGGAGGGTTTCTCGGGCGATGCATCCTTGCCGGGCACGCTCGCTTTCTCTGGCGCGGACGCCGTGGTGCTGTTCTTCACCGGTGCGGGTGGCTTCTTGAGCAGGTCCTCGAGCGGACGAAAGATGGCCGCGTACTTGTAATCGGGGACCTCGAACTCCCAGCCACCGAGGCGCGCATTGCGCGTCTGCGCCTCCGCCTCGGTTTGCTTGGCGGTGGCGCGTGCGCTCACGGTCACGAGCGAGCGTGCGCCGTCCTTGCGGCCTGCGACGTCGATCTCGAGCCCGTCGAAGGTGCGGAACAGGGCGTGCGCCGCAGCCGCGGCGGCGCTCGCCTTGCCCACATCATCGAAGCTGAGCGAGCTCAAGGAGCCGGCGATCCCGTCCGCAGCCCCCGGACCGGTCAGCTCGCGCCCCTTAGGGAGCGGGGTCACGGTGAAGTCGGTCTGCTCCTTGCGCTCGCGCGCGGCGCTGAACCCCGGACCCTCGCGGGGTCTTTCCTCGACCTGACGCACGCGCTCGGGCGCCACATCGATCAGCGCACGGTCGAGCCATCCCTTCGGGTCGGCATCCACGGTGAGTAACGGCGCCGCGAGCAGAGTCTGTGAGGCGTTGGCGACGCGCACGTATCCGGACTTGGCGCTCGAGGACTTGCCGAGGATGAGCGCCCAGGTTCGCCCGGGTGTGACCACCTCGATGCGCGTCCCGCTGGCCTTGGGGGAGTCGACGTCCTGCACCCCGAGCTGCGGGTAGTTTGCCGGCAAGCGGGTCTTCTCCTCGACGATGTTGAGCGCGCCGAGATCGAGCAGGAGCTTGCGTACCTTGCCCGCATCGGCCGGCCAGCCACGCTCGCCGACGCTCCAGCCGGCGCCGTCCCTCTTCAGCGTGGTGTGCGTGCCGTCGGCCTTACGCAGTACGAGCTCGGTCACGGCATTGACGTGATGCTCGAGGTCCGGCAGCACCAGGTCCCCGGCGAGTGTGGCGCGCTCCAGGTGCCGCTGGGACGCGATCCACATGGCGAAGGCAACCAGCGCGAGCCCGGCGATGAGAAGCGCGAGGACACGGCGTGCACTCATGGCTCACCTCAGAGGAGCGCCGGCCGGTGCTACTCGCCGCCGGCGACGCCACGCGGCCATGAGCAGCGCCACCAGCGCGAACAGGGCCGGCACCACGATGATGTTGATGATCTTGAGGGTCGTGCCCAGGCCCTTGATGTCAGCGTCCAGCCCGGCGCGCACGGCGCGCAGTTCCTTGCGGATGTGCAGTTTCTCGGTCTGGAAGTGCTCGATTTCCTGCTCCTGCTCGGGTGTGATGATGAGCGCCGACTGATTGCCGCCCTTGGAGCGCAGCGCGGTGAGCTTGTCTTCCGTTTCGTGCAACTGCTGCTCGAGCTCCTGCTCTTTCGCCCGGAAGCGGTCATCTGCCGCGCGCCGCAGTTTTTCTACGCGCTCGAACGGTCGCGTGAACGAGGCGCGGCCGCGCACACTGATGAGGTCGGTGCTGCCGGCCAGATTGTCGAGCGCGTTCTGCACCAGGTCGCCATTGCTGGCCCACGCCTGGGCGAGGCGCTGGCCGAAGAAGTTCTGCTCACGCACCCACAGATAATCCGACAGCAGATCGGTGTCGGCAAACACGACCAGGCTGAGAGGTCGTGCGGATTCCTTCAGGACACTCTGGCCAGCGGCCGGCGTCACGCCTGACGGCGGGCCCGCCGGGAAGGCGCTGTGCACGTTGCCGCTGACGCGCGCGGCGATCGTGTAACGTCGGCCGGTGGGCTTGAATCCGTCGCGCAGCGTCGCTGGATCGAACAGCACGCGGAAGCGTGCGACCGGCAGGGCTTGCGCGTCGGTGCTCGACTGCAACAGCGGCTCGAAATGCACTTTCGTGTCCTTGACGGGTTCGAGGTAACCCGCGGTGGCCACGTTGACGTTCGACAGTCCGGCGGTGATCACGTCGGAGGCGGTGAAGCTGCTCTTGTCGAGCCCGAGCACACCCAGGTGCGCCACCGGCGGCTCTCCCTGGCGCATGGTCACCGACAAGGCGTGAGCACGGTCGGCGACCACCTCGCCCGGGTTGAACTGCACGCCCCAGGCGGTGAGCAGTGCGGTGAGGTGCGATGACTTGTCCGCGCCCATGGCCGCCATCGGATTGCCCGCCTCGGCGCCGGACTGATCGGACTGGGCGAGCGGGTCGACGAACGCCAGGATGTGTCCGCCGCGCAGGGCATACTGGTCGATGGCGAATTGAGTCGCCGGGGACAGGTTCTTCGGGTGCACCAGCACCAGCACGTTCACGTCCGGCTCGATGCGCGTCGCGGTCGGCTCGAGCGGGCGCAGGTCAAAGAGCTGCTGCGCTTCGCTGTACACGACCCACGGTTCGCGCATCTGCCCGCTCTGCGGATCGAAGCCCGGACCCATCGGCAGCGAGGACAGCCAGGCCACCACGGGCTTCTTGGGGTTGGCGAGCTGATAGACGAGCTTGACGACGTCGTACTCGAGGAACTGCTCCTTGTTGGGATCGAAGAACTCGATGGCGGCGCGGCCGTCGGTGGAATTGGTTGCGGCGAGGCCGAAGTAGAACTGCGTACCGGCGGCTCCCACCGGAGTACCGCGCACGCCGAGCTCGGAAGCGCGGTCCTCCTCCTCCGAGAACGGCTGCGGGTCGATCACGTGCAGCCGCAGCCGGCCGCCGGAGCGCGCGGCGAGCTCCTCGAGGAACTCGCGCACCCGCACGCCGTAGGTCTTCAGCTGCGGCAGCTGCGCCGCGGCCTTTTCCGAGAAGAAGAAATACAGGTTGAGCGGCTCCTTGATGCTGGCGAGGATCCGGTCGGTTCCCGCCGCGGTGGTGTAGAGACGATTCTGTGTGAGATCCAGCCGCCAGCCCCGCAGCGCGTGGTTGAACAGTATCGTGAGGCCGATGAACAGCAGCGCGAGTGCCAGGAGCGTGCCGCCACCGAGTGTCGAGCGTTTGTTCATAGGTCTTTACGCAGGTTGAGCGCGATGGTCGTTGCCAGCAGGAAGAACCCGATCAGCATCGCGAAGTACAGCAGGTCGCGCACGTCGATGACGCCCTTGACGATGGACTCGAAATGGGTGAGGAACGAGAGCGAGGCGATCGCATCCACCAGCGCCTGCGGTGCCCAGCTGCGAAAGACATCGAGCACCAGGGGGAAGCCGGCCAGCAGGAACACGAAGCACCCCGCCACGCCGAGGATGAACGCCACCACCTGGTTGCGCGTCAACGCCGACATGCACGAGCCGATGGCGAGAAAGCCGCCGGCGAGCAGCAGGCTGCCGAGGTAGGCGGCCAGGATCGCGCCGTTGTCGGGACTGCCCAGGTAGTTGACCGCGATCCACAGGGGGAAAGTGAGCGCCAGCGCGAGCGCGGTGAAAATCCAGCCGGCGAGAAACTTGCCGAGTACCGCGTCCCACAGTTCCACCGGCTGGGTCATCAGCAGCTCGATGCTGCCGGACTTGCGCTCCTCGGCCCACAGCTTCATCGAGATCGCCGGAATCAGGAACAGGTACAGCCAGGGGTGGAAGGTGAAGAAGGCGTCGAGATCCGCCTGGCCGCGCTCATAGAAGCCCCCCAGGTAGAAGGTGAAGGCGTTGGCCAGCACCAGAAAGATGAGTATGAAAACGTACGCCAGCGGCGTCGCGAAGTAACTCGCGAGTTCGCGGCGCATGATGATGCCCACGTTGCGCATGATCCAGACCGTCCTCAGGCGGTGATGCTCCGGAACACTTCATCGAGGCGTCCGGACTCCAGGTGCAGTTCCTTCAGCTTGAATCCCTGGCGTGCGGCGAGCTCGGAAAGGGCCGGCAGAATGGTCGCACCGGAGCGCGGCAGGGCGGTGAGGCGCGCATCGCGCTCGCTCACCTCGACCTGCGCGACCGCGGGCAGCGCCGCCACGGCGTCGCGGGCGCCGGCGAGCTGCCCGGGTTGCTCGAGCTGCATGGACACCGCGTTGTGATAGCGCGAGCGCGCGGCGAGCCCGGCCGGGGTGTCGTCGGCGACGATGCGACCGCGGGAGATGATGATCGCCCGGGTGCACACCGCGTCGACCTCCTCGAGGATGTGCGTGGAAATGACGATGATCTTGTCGCGCGCCATGTCGTTGATGAGCGTGCGCACCTCGTGCTTCTGGTTGGGATCGAGGCCGTCGGTGGGCTCATCGAGAATCAGCACCGGCGGGTCGTGCACGATCGCCTGGGCGAGGCCCACGCGGCGGCGAAAGCCCTTGGAGAGCGTCTCGATGGTCTGGTCGAGTACGCCGCCGAGCTGCAGGCGCTCGATGACGTGCGCGAGGCGCTGCTCACGCCGCGCACCCTTGAGCGCGCGCAGGTCGGCGACGAACGCGAGGATGTGGCGCACGGTCATCTCGCCGTAGGTCGGCGCCCCCTCGGGCAGATAACCGAGGGCCGCCTTGGCCGCGAGCGGCTCGGCCTCGACGTCGTGACCGCAGATGCTGGCACGGCCGGAAGTCGGCGTGACGAACCCGGCGAGCATGCGCATGGTGGTGGTCTTGCCCGCCGCGTTGGGCCCCAGGAATCCGAGCACTTCGCCGGGACCCACCTGGAAGCTCACATCCTCCACCGCGCTGAGCGAGCCGTAGTGTTTGGTCAGGTGTTCGGTCTTGATCATGAGATGGGATCTAGAGGCAGGGTCCGCGTGGAAGTTCCCGTGGCATTCAAAGCGCGCGATTTTGACCGGGGCGTGGCACGGAATTCAACTGCGGAGAAATTCTTCTGTAATATCTGGCTGTTAAGCTGGATACTTCAGGTGGCACCGAGGGCGCGCGGGTGAGCGCGTCATCGTTCCGCCATGGATGCGTCACGAGCGCGTCAAGAGCCGCTGCCACAGTGCACTGCAGGAGCCGTGCACCTCAAGGGCCCCCGAATGCAGTCGCTGCGCACCCGCGCCGCCGTCCTTTCCGCTCACCCGCGTCTCGGCGAGGATGCGTTGAGCGTGCACCTGGAGCTTGAACGCGGTGCGCCTTTCTGCGCCAATCCCGCCTGTGCCCTGCACGTGCGGCTGCTCGATGCACAGGTCGAGGGCGGTGGCAACTGGGTGTCACTGCCGGATGGCCGCACCTTCGGCCGCAGCCGCTGCGGCAACACGCTGCTGTGCGATGCCTGCGCCACGCACCGCGGGCCGGTGAGCATCATCGCTCAGCGCGCGAGCTAGGAACTGAAGCGCCGCCGCGTCCGCCAGTACAGGATGCACAGCGCGCCGCCGAGCATTCCGCCCAGATGGGCGAAATGCGCCACTCCCTGCTGTCGGCCGGTCACGCCGAAGAACAGCTCGAGCAGCCCGTACACGGTCACGAACAGCCACGCCGGCATCGGAATCGGCGGGAACAGCAGGATGATGCGCTGCCTGGGGAAATACCAGGCGAAGGCGAGCAGCACGCCGAACACCCCGCCCGAGGCGCCGATGACTTCCTCCTGCGCCCCGGAGCCGGTCTGCACCAGCAGCTGTGTGAGCGCCGCGGTGAGCACGCACACCAGGTAGAACATCACCAGGCGCCGGCCGCCCCAATACGTTTCCAGCGCGCGCCCGAACATGAACAACGCGAACATGTTGAAGAAGATGTGGACCAGGTTGCCGTGCAGGAAGGCGTAGCTGATCAGCTGCCAGGGTCTGAACAGCGGGCTGCCGAGCGGCCACAGCGCAAACAGTTCGGCCATGACCTCGGGGGCCAGCTGTTGCAGCAGGAACACCGCGACGTTGATGAGGATCAGGGCCCGCGTGGCGGGCGGCAGCAGGCTGAACATCCGCCCATCTTACCGGTGTTGAATCCCTGCCGGTTTAAATCGCGTCTCCCAAGTCGTCAGGCCGCGCGCAGCGACTCGCGCAGGAACTGCACCAGCGGCGGGCTGTTGCTGTGGGCGACATTGAATCGCAGCCACTGGCCGCAGCCCTGCACCGCGGAGAACAGCGAGCCGCGCGCCAGCAGGATCGAATGATCGCGGGCGCGCCGCACCAGCTCATCGACCGGAGCCGATTCGGGCACCCGGCCCCACAGAAAGATGCCTTCGCCCGGCGCCGGCTCGAACTCGATGCCCGCGGACACGAGCGCAGCCCGCGTATCGCGCCGCAGCCGCGCCAGCCGCGCGCGCGTCTGCTCCACGTGGCGCTTGTAGCGCCCGCTATCGAGGACCTCGGAAACGTAGCACTCGAGCAGCGTCGAGCCCGACAGCACCGACAGTACCTTGCGCTGCACGAGTTGCGCGATGAGTGCGCCGTCGGCGGCGATGAAGCCCACGCGCAGTGCCGGCCCGATGAGCTTGGTGTAGCTGCCGACGTAGATGACGTGGCGCAGCGCATCGATCTGCGCCAGGCGCACCGCGCTGCCGGCGTACAGGTCCCCGTACACATCGTCTTCCACCAGCGCAAACCCGAACTGCTCGGCGAGCGAGAGAATTCGGTGGCAGTGCGCCGGGTCGGCACTCGAGCCGGTGGGATTGTGCAGCAGGGTCTGCATGAAGAAGGCGCGCGGCCGGTGCGCACGCGCCGCCGCTTCCAGCGCCGCGAGATCCGGCCCGTCGGCATGACGCGGCACCGGAATCAGCCGCACGTGATGCGCGCGCAGCTGCTCGAACAATACGAAGTAGCCCGGATCCTCCACCAGCACTGCGTCCCCGGGTGAGAGCAGGATCCGCGCCAGGAGGTCGAAGGCGTGCGATGCGCCGTAGGTGGTGACGATGTTGGCGGGGGCCGCGGCGATGCCGTGCTGCACCAGCCGCGCGGCGATCTGCTCGCGCAGCTCCCCCAGTCCCTCCGGTGGGCACGGCAGCCACGGCCGGGTGCGCCGCCCGCGCACCAGGCGCGTGAGCACGGCACCGGGGCCCGCCTCCAGCAGCCAGCTCTCGGGCAGGAACCCCGAGCCGGCGGCGATGACGTCCGCGCGCTGCTGCAGACACAGGCGCGCGAGTTCCAGGGCATCCGAGCCGAGCTCCGGCAGAGCTTCGATGGCGGTGAGCGGCGCCGACAGCAGGCGCTGGGTGACGAAGAATCCACGCCCGGCGCGCGGCTCGATCACCCCGCGGGCGACCAGCCGGTCGTAGGCGTCTACCACCGTGAAGGGACTCGCGCCGACCTGGCGGGCGAACTTGCGAATCGACGGCAGACGAGCGCCCGCCGGCAGCTGCCCGTGACGCACCAGCTGCGTGATGCGCTCGCAGATCTGATCGACCAGCGGGACGGCGGAATCGCGGGTCAGCTCGAACATGAGAACCCTCAGCGCCCGACTCACCTCACCATCATGACGGCCGTCGTAGCCAACGCAAGGGCCATGGCGACGTTGAATGCCAGGCGCCCGCGTGGGGCTGCGAGGAAGCCGCGCAGCGAGCTGCCGAACAGCGCCCACACCGCCATGCACGGCAGGCCGATGCCCTCCATGATTCCCGCCATGTAGCCGCCGCGCAGCAGCAGTCCGAGCTCCTGGGGCAGAAACAGCGTCGCCGCGGTCACCGTCATGACCCACGCCTTGGGGTTGAGGAACTGGAACAGCGCGGCCTGGAAGAAGCTCACCGGCCGGCGGCTGTCGCGCGCCTCGGTGTCAGTCTGTCCCAGCATCCGCCAGCCGAGATACAGCAGGTACGCCGCGCCCAGCCAGCCGAGCGCGCCCTGCAGCGCCGGCCAGCGGGAGAACAGCGCGGAGAGGCCCGCGCACACCGCGAGCAGCTGCACCACGAATCCCAAACCGACACCGAAGATATGCGGCACCGTGCGCCGGAAACCGAAGTTCGCTCCCGAGGTGGTCAGCATCACGTTGTTGGGCCCGGGCGTGATCGACATGACGAAGGTGTAGGTCATGAAGGGCAGCGGGTCGATCATGAGGCGTTCCAGGTGGGTACCACGGGCGAGTAAGGCTGCCGCAGTCGTGGAGCGGCGGGCAGATACGCCCGGCGGCCGGCTGCAGGTACTGTACCGGGTGCAGACCGGTACGGCGGCCACGTATCATCGCCGCCCATGAGTGAGCCTTTCATCTGCGACGCCGCGCGCACGCCGATCGGCCGCTACGGCGGGGCGCTGGCGGCAGTCCGAGCCGACGACCTCGCGGCCGTGCCGATCGCCGCGCTCCTCGCGCGCAATCCCTCGCTCGAGCCCGCCGCGATCGAGGAAGTGCTGCTCGGCTGCGCCAACCAGGCGGGTGAGGACAACCGCAACGTCGCGCGCATGGCGGGGCTGCTGGCGGGACTGCCGGTGTCGGTGCCGGGCGCCACGATCAACCGCCTGTGTGGCTCGGGTCTGGATGCGGTGGCGATGGCCGCGCGCCTGATCCGCGCCGGCGAAGCGCAGGTGGTGGTGGCGGGCGGGGTCGAATCGATGTCACGCGCGCCGTTCGTCACGCCTAAAGCCGACGCGGCCTTCAGCCGCAGCGCGGAAATTCATGACACGACCATCGGCTGGCGTTTCGTCAACCCGCGCATGCGCGAGCGCTATGGCATCGACTCGATGCCCGAGACCGGCGAAAACGTCGCCGCGCAGTTCAACATCGCGCGCGCCGACCAGGACCGCTTTGCGCTGCGCAGCCAGGAGCGCACCGCGGCCGCCTACGCCCGTGGTTTCTATGACACGGAGCTGGTGCCGGTGCAGATTGCACAGCGCAAGGGCAAGGCGCTCACCGTGACGCGCGACGAGCATCCGCGGCCCGAGACCACGCTCGAGCAGCTGGCCGGGTTGCCGACGCCGTTTCGGGCCAACGGCACGGTCACCGCCGGCAATGCCTCCGGGATCAACGACGGCGCCTGTGCGTTGCTGATCGCCTCCGAGGGCGCAGCCCGGCGCCTGGGCCTGACACCGCGCGCGCGCATCGTCGCCGCAGCCACCGCGGGCGTGGAGCCCAGGATCATGGGCATGGGCCCGCTGCCCGCCACGCGCAAGGTGCTGTCGCTGGCGCGCCTCACGCTCGATGAGCTGCAGGTGATCGAGTTGAACGAGGCATTCGCGAGCCAGGCGCTCGCGGTGCTGCGTGATTTGAAGCTTCCCGACGACGCGAGCCACGTCAACCCCAACGGAGGGGCGATCGCGCTCGGGCACCCGCTGGGCATGTCCGGCGCACGCCTCGCCACCACCGCCACCTGGCAGCTCGCCGCGGTGCGCGGCCGCTATGCCTTGTGCACCATGTGCATCGGCGTGGGGCAGGGGATCGCGCTCATCCTCGAGCGCGTCTGAGCACCTCAGGGTGCCGGCACACCCTCGGACCACGGCAGACGCTCCAGATCGACGTTGCCGCCGCTGAGGATCAGCCCGATGCGCAGGCCGCGCAGCTCCGGCCGTTCCGCGAGCAGCGCCGCATACGGTACCGCCCCCGACGGCTCGACGATGATTTTCATGACCTCCCACAGCTGCCGCATGGCGCGCACGATCGACTCATCGGACACCGTCGTGATGTCATCGACCAGGCGGCGGATCTCCGCGAACGGTCGCTCGCCCAGCGCGCTGCGCAGGCCGTCGGCGACGGTGTCGGGCTTGAGGCTCGGCAGAATCCGGCCGGCCCGCAACGAGCGCGCGGCATCGTCGGCGCCGGCGGGCTCGACGCCGATCACGCGGATGGCGGGCTTGAGCGTCTTGGCCGCGACCGCGGTGCCGCTCAAGAGTCCCCCGCCCCCCACCGGGGCCAGGATGAGGTCGAGATCGGGGACCTGCGTCAGCAATTCCACCGTGGCGGTCCCCTGGCCGGCCATCACCGCGAGATCGTCGTAGGGATGAACCAGGATTGCGCCGGTGGCGGCGATGAGCTGGCGCGCGGCGTGCTCGCGCGCCGCCAGCGTTGATTCACAGTAGGTGATCTCGCCGCCGTAGCGGCGCACCGCGGCGCGCTTGGTTTGCACGGTGTTGTCCGGCATCACGATGTACGCCGGTATGCCCCGCAGCCGCGCGGCGCGCGCCAGCGCGGCGGCGTGATTGCCGGAAGAATGCGTGGCGACGCCGCGGCGCGCCTGCGACTCCGACAGCGCGAATACGGCGTTGGTGGCGCCGCGCGCCTTGAAGGCGCCGCACTTCTGGAAGTTCTCGCACTTGAAGTGCAGCTGCGCACCGGCCTGCGCGTCGAGCGTCGCGCTCGTGAGCACGGGGGTGAGGCAGACCTTGCCGGCGATGCGCTCGCGCGCTTCCTGGATGAGCTTCCAGGTGAGACCTGGGGGGTTGCCGGGCATGGGCGCATCAGCATGGCACGCCTTGCGGGCGGGTCAAGCCGGGCTTCAGTGCCTGGCGCGCTCGGCAACCGCGCCGCGGTGTTGGTGCGCATCGAGCCGCGCCAGCGCGGCCGCGACGTCCACCGGAGCCGCCGCGGCGGCGGCGCCCGCGGTCTCGCGCAGCAGCGACACGATGGTGTCGGTGGCGAGGCGCGCTGAGGATGCCGACATCAGCAGCGCGATCACGCCGGTAAGCTCAGCTGCCGCCACGGACGTTCCGGACTCGAAGTCGTACTGCGCGCCGGGGCGCAGTGTGAGCACGTGCTGTGCGGGAGCACCCAAGGCACCTGGCGGCAGCGCCTGCTCGCTCCCGGAGGCGCCGATCACACCCGCGATCGCCGTCGGGAAGTCCTCGTCCGCCCCACCGGCGGCGCCGACGAACGTCACACCGTGCTTGAGCCCGCTCTGCACCAGCGCGGACAGCAACGGGTCCGCGGGACCGGCGACGCTCAGACTGATCAATGGCGCGCCGGAGGCGAGGGCGGCGGCGAGCGCCTGCGCCAGGGTGAAGGTGTTGCACGCTGCCGCGTCCGCGTCCGGCCGCAGCTGCCAGCAGGCTTCGAACACCTCGAGTTGCGCCTGCGGCGCGATGCCCACGATGCCGATGTGGTTGTTGGCGACCGCCGCGATCAGCCCGGCCATGGCGGTGCCGTGGCGCAGTAAAGAGGGGGCCGCAGCGCGGGTCGCAAGAAAGGAGTGCGTACGCACGATCCTTCCGGCCAGATCCGGATGCCGCGCATCGACGCCGGTATCGATGAGCGCGACGCGCACGCCCGCGCCCTGGGCGCGCTCGTGGGCGCGCGCGATACCGAGCGTCAGCAGATTGGTCTGCAGGTCATACAGCGGGTCGTTATAAGGAATGCCCACCGCCGGCGGATCGCTGAGGGTGTGAAACTCCTGCAGCGGCTGCGCCAGCGCGACGCGTGCATCCCTGGACAGCGCGGCGAGCACCTCGGGGACGGGCCGGCCGTTGGTGATCTCGTATACCACGCAATGCATCGACAGAGCCTTGATCGGCCAGCTTGCTACCTCCCGCAGAGAGTAGGCGGCCGCCACCCGGTGCGCCTGCTGCTGCGCGCTCTGCGCCACACGGTAGCCGTCCCCGCCGTAATGGCTGCCGGTGGTGCCGGCGGGACCGGGAGTCATGTGCGGCTCGTTGGCGAACGCCACCACGATCCGCGGGGAGGGCGAGGCGGGCGCCGCAGCGGGCGGCGCGGCGAGAGCGGGCCCACTCAGAAGCGCAAGGCACACGATGCCGGCGCGCGTGAAGGCGCACATTACGGTTCCCGCGTGCGCCGTCCCTGCGCGCCCTCGGCCCCATCGGTTCCCGTCAACGGCTCGACCCAGCGCACCCGCGCGTCGGCGCGCAGGCGCGCCGCGAGCGCGCGCATCTGCGGGCTCACTTCGCCCGACTGCGCGCTTCCGAGCGCTGTGCCAGTGAGCGGCGCGATGCCGAATATTCCGGTCGTTCCCGGGCCCTCGACCACGCGCGCGCCGGCCGAGCGCAGCATCTCCTCCATTTCCCCGACCGGCAGCGAGCGCTCGAAGGCGACGTGCAGCACGTCGGGCGTGCCGCGCCCGCTCGTGGTGTGGGTGGCGTAGAGCGGCTGCGACCAGCGGTAGGCAGTGGGTGCGAAAGCGGCGAGCCCGACGGCCAGCACGAAGCTCGCGGCCCAGGCCAGTCCCGGCGGCCGCCAGGCCGCCGCGAGCGCCGATGGAGCGCTCCTGCGACCGACCGGCCGCAGCTCCTGCGGCCTCGCGGGCGCACGGCCGTCGATGCGCTCCATCAGCTTGCGCAACGAGGGTCCGGGGGCATAGGTCACGCGCTCCGGCTCGGTCAACACCTGGCACAGGAGATGCTGCCGCGCGAGCTCCTGCGTGCAGGCTGCGCACTCGCGCAGGTGCTCCTCCACGCCGGCGCGCTCGGCGTGCGACAGCCGGCCGTTTGCGAGCCACGGCAACAGCAGCCAGGACTCCTCGTGAGGGCAAGCGCGGCTCGCCATCATGACTCGTGACGCTGCGCGCCCTGGCGCACACCCGCTACCTGCGGCGTGGCCGCGCCGACGCCGGCCAGCTGCGGCAGCAGCTTCTGCAGTTTCGCGCGCGCGTGAAACAGTCGCGTCTTCACCGTGTTCACCGGACAACCCATGATCGTGGCGATCTCTTCGCACGAATAACCCAGCTCATAGCACAGCTCCACCCCGAGGCGTTGCTCCACCGGGAGCTGCTCGAGCGCCTGCTCCAGCCAATCGCGCAGCTCCTCGGTACGGAACGGCTCCTCACTGCTGGTGAGTGTCAGGGACTCGGCCTCCAGGTTCTGGTGTGCGAAGCGCGCGGAGGAGCGCAGCGCATTGCGGGCCTTGCGGTAGGCAATGCCCAGAATCCACGTCGAGGGCTGGGAGTCGCCGCGGAAGTCGCGTGCCTTGCGCCACACCACCCAGAAAGTGTCGTTGATGACCTCTTCGGCCAGGTCGAAGCGGTGCGTAAGGCGCGTCAGGAAGCGCGCCATGCGGCGATGGTACAGGTTATAGAGCTCCTCGAACGCCTTGCGGTCGCCGTTCGCAATGCGCGCCATGAGATCCACCTCACGCGCCACCGAGGCTGACCCGCGGTACGTCGGTTCCACCATGCCCCTGTTGCTGTAACCTTTCGGCTTCACTCCACACCTTTGCTACGGTAAGTGGCTCCCCGGCCGTCGCCGGTTCAAGGACCGCACCCGAGGACTATCCACCGCGCGGCGCACGTGGTCAAAAGCGCCAGCTCAGGGTGCCCGCGACGCGGTGGCGCGCGATCGGATAAGGGAACAGTTCCCGCGCCTGGTTCTCGGCGAAGAAGTAGCCGATATCCAGCCGCCAGCGTTGCCGCTCGAACGCAAGGCCCCCGTTGCCGTACGCATAACCGGTGGCCGCCAGCCGACCCGCGCCGGTACCGCTCGAGCGGTAGTACCCGGCGCCGCCGGTGACGAACAGCCCCTCACCGATCAGCCACTGTCCGGTCGTCTCGGCGATCCCCGCCGGGCTGCGGCTGAGGCGCGAGTAGTGCCAGTAGCGCACCGCATTCGGAATCACCGACAGCGACAGCGTCCAGCGGTCGAGCCAGGTGAGCGCGCCCGAGATCTCCTGGTAGTCGTTGGATGCCTCCTGAGATCCACCCACGAAATAGCGGCTGCGCACGCTGAGGCTCGCGTTCCAGGCGCTGGCGAGCTCAACCCGCCGCCCGAGGTAGACTTCGAAGTCGTATCCGGCGTTCGGTTCCAGCGCATGATCGCGCGTCGAGGCCCAGGCGCCGGCGAAGGTGCCCCGTGGAGTGTCGGCGTGCAGGTCGGCTTGCAGCGCCGCACGGCCGTCACTCTCCGAGACCCCGCGGTAAATGTAATCGCTGGTGAGGGCGAGATTACCGCCCCAGGCGAGCTCCGTGCCCAGGACCGTCGCAGTCGCGTGCGGCGCGGCCACTGTCATAAGTGTCCACGTCAACAGCCAGCGCGCCGGTGTGAGCTTGGCAGGGTGCGAATGAACCACGGATTGCCTGTCGGTCCCTTAAGTGTAGAGCCATCCCCTTCGCCGGCCCATTGACCACAAGGGGGGTGGCGGGCCGACCCTGAGGCTGCCGCCGGCGGTAGACGAGCCGTACCAGCCTTCCGGACGTATACTGATATATCTATGGAGACATTACCGCCGGCCGAAAGCGCCGCAGTGCGGCGCATTGTGGCGGACCTGAAGGAACGTCCCGGCCCGCTCCTGGAAGTGTTGCACGCCATCCAGGCGGCAGTGGGCTATGTTCCAGCCGCAGCCGTTCCCGTGGTCGCCGAAGGGCTGAACCTGTCGCGCGCGGAAGTGCACGGCGTAGTCACCTTTTATCACCATTTTCGCCGCTCGCGCCCGGGTGCCCACACTGTGAGTCTGTGCCAGGCCGAGGCCTGCCAGTCGATGGGCGCCACGGCCCTGGCCGCGCACGCCCGGCGTCGTCTGGGCATCGACTTTCATCAGACCAGCGCCGACGGGCGCTTCTCGCTCGAGCCGATCTACTGTCTGGGAAATTGCGCCTGTTCGCCCGCGGTCATGATCGACGGCCGGCTGTATGGCCGGGTTACGCCCGAGCGCTTCGACGAGCTGGTCGCAGACGGTGCGTCCCCGCCATGACGACCCTGGTGTACATACCCGGTGACGCAGGCGCGCTGTCCGTCGGTGCCGGTGAGGTGGCGCACGGGATTGCCGCCGAGGCGGCGCGTCGCGGTGCCGCCGTCAAGGTGGTTCGCAACGGCTCGCGCGGCGCCTACTGGCTCGAGCCCCTGGTCGAGGTGGCGACGCCTCGCGGACGCCTCGCCTACGGGCCGGTGAAGCCCGGCGACGTCGCCGGCCTTTTCGACGCCGACTTCCTGAACGGGGGCTCGCACGCTCTGTCGCTCGGAGCCACGGAGGAGATCCCCTGGCTCAAGGGTCAGCAGCGTCTGACCTTCGAGCGTGTGGGCATCATCGACCCCACGAGCGTGGCGGATTATGTGACGCACGGGGGTTACCAGGGGCTGACCCGGGCACTGTCCATGGAGCCTGCGGCCATCGTGCAGGCGATCACGACTTCCGGTCTGCGCGGGCGCGGCGGGGCGGCCTTCCCGACGGGCATCAAATGGAAGACGGTGCTCGATCAGCCGGCCGGGCAGCAGAAATACATCACCTGCAACGCCGACGAAGGCGACTCGGGCACCTTCTCCGATCGCATGCTGATGGAGGGCGATCCGCTGTCGCTCATCGAGGGCATGACCATCGCCGGCATCGCGGTGGGTGCGACCCAGGGCTACATCTATCTGCGCGCCGAGTACCCGCACGCGTTGCGCGCGCTGCGCACCGCCATCGCCGCGGCCCACCAGGCGCGTTATCTCGGCAGCGACGTCGCCGGCTCGGGCAAGCGCTTCGATCTCGAGGTGCGCCTCGGCGCCGGCGCCTATATCTGTGGCGAAGAGACCTCGATGCTCGAGAGCCTCGAGGGCCGGCGCGGAGAGGTGCGCGTGCGCCCGCCCTTGCCGGCAGTCAAGGGCCTGTTCGGGCAACCTACGGTCGTCAACAACGTGGTGACGCTCGCGAGCGTGCCGTGGATCATGCAGCACGGCGCACAGGCCTATGCGAACTTCGGCATGGGCAAATCGCGCGGCACGCTCCCCATACAGCTCGCGGGCAACATCCGCCGCGGCGGCCTGGTGGAGCGCGCGTTCGGGCTCACCCTGCGCGAGCTGCTGTACGAGTATGGCGGCGGCACGGCGAGCGGCAGACCAATCCGCGCGGTGCAGGTCGGCGGCCCCCTCGGCGCCTACATTCCCGCCTCCCAGCTCGATACCGCGGTCGATTACGAAGCGCTCGCCGGTATCGGTGCGATGCTCGGTCACGGCGGCATCGTGGTGTTCGACGACAGCGTCGACATGGCGCGCATGGCGCGCTACGCGATGGAATTCTGCGCCATCGAATCCTGCGGCAAGTGCACGCCGTGCCGGATCGGCTCGACGCGCGGGGTCGAAGTCATCGACCGGATTCTCGAGGGTGTTGACGGCGAGCGCAACGTGCGGCTGCTCGAAGAGCTGTGCGAGACCATGGTGCAGGGATCGCTGTGCGGGCTGGGCGGCATGGCGCCGTTCCCGGTGCAGAGCGCACTCAAGTATTTCCGGGAAGACTTTCGCGGGCGGGTAAAGTAAGGCGAGGAGCGAGGCGGAACATGTACGCGATAGATTACGAGGACTTCGGCACTCCACAGCCCGTGAATGGCGCCGGCACCGTCACGGTCGAGATCGACGGCCATGCGGTCACGGTCCCGGAAGGGACCTCCGTCATGCGCGCCGCGGCGCTGGGCGGGGTCAAGGTGCCCAAGCTGTGCGCGACCGACACGCTCAAGGCGTTCGGCTCCTGCCGGTTGTGTCTGGTGGAGATCGAAGGCCGCAAGGGCTACCCCGCCTCGTGCACCACCACGGTGGCCGCGGGCATGAAGATCCGCACTGAGTCCGAGAAGCTGTTGCAGCTGCGCCGTGGCGTGATCGACCTCTATGTCTCGGATCATCCGCTCGAGTGCGCCAGCTGCCCGGCCGACGGTCACTGCGAGCTGCAGGACATGGCGGACCGCGTCGGCATCACCGCCAGCTCCTACGCGCGCGGCGCCATGCACCGTCCCATGGCTACCGACGAGAGCAATCCGTACTTCGCCTTCGACCCGACGCTGTGCATCGTGTGCTCGCGCTGCGTGCGCGCCTGCGACGAAGTGCAGGGCACCTTCGCGCTGACCATCCAGGGCCGCGGCTTCGAGTCCAAGGTAGCGGCGAGCCAGGATCAGCCGTTTCTCGAATCCGAGTGCGTCTCCTGCGGCGCGTGCGTCGAGGCCTGCCCGACCGCGGCGCTCACCGAGAAGTCGATCATTGGCTTAGGGGCGGCGGAGCGCGCCGTGAGCACGACCTGCGCCTACTGCGGCGTCGGCTGCGGCTTGAAGGCGGAACTGCGCGGCGAGGGTGCGGACGTGGAGGTGGTGCGCATGGCGCCGGCGCGTGACGGTCGCGCCAACCACGGACACGCGTGCGTCAAGGGCCGTTTCGCCTACGGTTACGCCACACACGCCGACCGGGTCATCAAGCCGATGATCCGCAAGAGCATCCGTGACGAGTGGCGCGAGGTCTCGTGGGAGGAGGCGATCGGCTACGCCGCCAGCGAGCTGCGGCGCATCCAGGCGAAGTACGGGCGCGATTCGATCGGCGGCATCACCTCCTCGCGCTGCACCAACGAGGAGACCTTCCTGGTGCAGAAGCTGGTCCGCGCGGCTTTCGGCACCAACAACGTCGACACCTGCGCGCGCGTCTGCCACTCGCCCACCGGCTACGGGCTCAAGAACACGCTGGGCGAATCCGCCGGCACGCAGGCGTTCGACTCCGTCATGAAGTCGGACGTGATCCTGATCATCGGCGCAAATCCCACCGATGGGCATCCGGTGTTCGCCTCACAGATGAAGCGCCGCCTGCGACAAGGCGCGAAGCTCATCATCGCCGATCCGCGCGAGATCGCGCTGGTGCGCACCCCACACATTGAGGCCCACGAGTATCTGCAGCTCAAGCCCGGCACCAACGTCGCGCTGCTCAATGCGCTGGCGCACGTGGTGGTGACCGAGGGCTTCGTCAAGGAGGCTTACGTGGCCGAGCGCTGCGAGCCGGAGTCGTTTGCCAAGTGGAAGGCGTTCGTCGCCCAAGAGCGCAACTCCCCGGAGGCCTCGGAAGCCATCACCGGGGTGCCCGCGGAGCGCGTGCGCCGCGCGGCGCGCCTGTACGCGACCGGCGGCAATAGCGCCATCTACTACGGCCTGGGGGTTACCGAGCACAGTCAGGGCACCACTGCCGTCATGGGCATCGCCAACCTCGCCATGGCCACCGGCAATCTCGGCCGCGAGGGTGGCGGCGTGAACCCGCTGCGTGGCCAGAACAACGTGCAGGGCTCGTGCGACATGGGCTCCTTCCCCCATGAGCTCAGCGCCTACCGTCACGTGTCGGACGCAGCCGTGCGGGCCACCTTCGAGGCGGACTGGGGCGTGCCGTTGCAGGCCGAGCCGGGCCTGCGTATTCCCAACATGTTCGAGGCCGCGCTCGACGGCACTTTCAAGGGCATGTACGTGCAGGGCGAGGACTTCGTGCAGTCCGACCCGAACACTCACCATGTGAGCGCCGCCATGGCGTCCATGGAGTGCGTGATCGTGCAGGACCTGTTCCTCAACGAGATCGCGAAGTACGCGCACGTGTTCCTGCCCGGCTCCTCGTTCCTCGAGAAGGACGGCACCTTCACCAATGCCGAGCGGCGCGTGTCGCGGGTGCGCAAAGTGATGGAGCCGCTCGCCGGCTACCAGGACTGGGAAATCACCGTGCTGCTCTCCAACGCGCTCGGCTATCCGATGCACTACACGCACCCGTCCGAGATCATGGAGGAGATCGCGCGTCTCACGCCGACCTTCACCGGCCTCACCTACGAGAAGCTCGACCGCCTGGGGAGCATCCAGTGGCCGTGCAACGAGGCGGCGCCCGAGGGCACACCGACCATGCACGTGCACCAGTTCGTGCGCGGCAAGGGCAAGTTCTGGCCGACCGAGTACGTGCCCACCAGCGAGCGCTCCACCAGCCGCTTCCCGCTGATCCTGACCACCGGACGGATACTGACGCAATACAACGTCGGGGCGCAGACGCGCCGCACCGGCAACGTCATCTGGCATGCCGAGGATGTGCTGGAGATCCATCCGCACGACGCCGAGGTGCGCGGCATCAGCGACGGGGACTGGGTGGGACTCACCAGCCGCGCCGGCGAGACCGTGCTGCGCGCCAAGGTCTCCGAGAAGATCGCCCCCGGCGTGGTGTACACCACGTTCCACTTCCCCGAGACCAATGCCAACGTCGTCACGACCGAGAACTCCGACTGGGCCACCAACTGTCCCGAGTACAAAGTCACCGCCGTCGAGGTGGTGCTGGTCAACCAGAAGGACGCCTGGCAGAAGCGCGCCCAGGCCGAACGCGCCCTGCCGCACCCGGCCCGGCAGCGCAAGCGCGCTCGCGCGCCCGCCTGATCGAGGCGCTGCCTGAAGCCGCTGCGATGAGCCCGGAAGCGGTGGCGAATGCGCAGGCGCCGGGAGCCGTGAGCGCGGAACTCGCGGTCGAGCGCTGGTCGCGCGGCACGCTGTCGCGCACCACTGACCTGATCGCCGAGGAGATGCCCGTGGCGCTCGTATACCACGAGGTGCCGCACGTCGTGATGCTCGCGACCCCCGCCGACCTGGAGGACTACGCGGTCGGATTCACGCTGAGTGAGGGCCTGGTGGCGCGCGCAGAGGAGATCCGCGGCGTTGAGGTCAGCTACGGGGACGCCTCCGCGGACGTGCACATCACGGTCGCCTGGGAGCGCTTCACGCAGCTCCTGCAGCGTCGCCGCAACCTCACCGGTCGCACCGGCTGCGGCCTGTGCGGGGCGGAGAGCGCCGCGGATGCCATCCGCGAGTGCGGCCCGGTGCCGGCGGGGGTGAGCACCAGCGCCGCCGATCTGCACGCGGCCATCCAGCAGCTGTCGTCGCGGCAACCGATCAACGCGCGCACCGGCAGCGTGCACGCGGCGGCGTGGGTGGTTCCGGGAGAGGGGATCAAAGTGGTGCGCGAGGACGTGGGCCGGCACAATGCCCTGGACAAGACCATCGGGGCGCTGTCGCGCGCGCAGGCGGATTTCACGGCCGGTTATATGCTCATCACCAGCCGCGCCAGCTACGAGATGGTGCAGAAGTGCGCCACCGTCGGGATCTCGCTCCTGGTCGCGCTGTCGGCGCCGACGGCCTTCGCGGTGCGCCTGGCGAAGCGCGCCGGGCTCACGCTGGTCGCGTTCGCGCGGACCGACCAGCACGTCGTGTACGCGCATCCGCAGCGGCTGACGTGACCTGAAGCGGCAGGCACATGAATATCGATCTGCTCATCAAGATGACCAACGAGATCGGCCAGTTCTTCGCCGGCACCGCGGCGGCCCCGGAAGCGGCGCGCGCCGTGGCCAATCACCTCAAGCGTTACTGGGAGCCGCGCATGCGCGCGCAGATGATCACCTACTTCGAGCAGCGTGACGGCGCGGGGCTGACCGAGCTCGCCCGAAGCGCCGTGGCGCTGATGGTGGCCGACAGCAAAGCCCAAGTCTCTGCGGGCGCCGCTTCGCGGGGCGCCAAGGCATGAAGCCCGCCCGCCCGGGGCGGGCATTGATCTGCGGCTCTCTGGCGTACGACACCATCATGGTGTTCGGCGATCGTTTCGCCAATCACATCCTGCCCGACAAGATCCACATGCTGAACGTCGCGTTCCTGGTGCCGCAGCTGCGCCGCGAATACGGCGGTTGCGCCGGCAACATCGCCTACAACCTGGGTCTGCTCGGGGACCTTGGGCTTCCGATGGGCACCGTGGGGCGCGACTTCGCTCCTTACCGGGAATGGATGGCGCGCGCCGGCGTGCCCGACGATCACGTCAAAGTGATCGATAGCGAGCTCACCGCCCAGGCGTTCATCACCACCGATCTCGATGACAATCAGATCACCGCGTTCCATCCGGGGGCGATGCAGCACGCGCACCTCAACCGTGTAACGGATGCGCCTGATATCGCCATCGGCGTCGTGGCGCCTGACGGGCGCGAGGGCATGATCCAGCACGCCGCGCAGTTCGCCGCGGCGCGTATCCCGTTCGTTTTCGATCCCGGTCAGGGGCTGCCGATGTTCAGCGGCGCGGAGCTGGCGCACTTCATTTCCCAGGCGACCTGGGTCACGGTGAACGACTACGAATGGCAGCTGCTGCAGCAGAAGACCGGCTGGGGCGTGGGCGAGCTCACGCAGCGCGTGGCCGCGCTTATCGTGACGCGCGGCGCGGCCGGCTCAGTCATCCACACCCGCGACGGCGAGATCGCGATCCCGTGTGCCAGGGCAGAGGTGGTGGTGGATCCCACCGGATGCGGTGACGCCTATCGTGCCGGTCTGATCCACGGCCTGCTGCACGGTCTTGACTGGCCGAGCACCGGGCATATTGCCTCGCTCATGGGCGCCATCAAGATCGAGTCGCGCGGCACGCAGAATCACCGCTTTACGCGCGCCGAATTCGACGCGCGGCTGGCGGCGGCCTTCGCGCCGGCTGGCTAGCCAAGGCCGCGGCCACCTGGGTTAAACTATTCTCCATGGCGAATGACTATCTCTTTACCTCCGAGTCGGTCTCCGAAGGCCACCCGGACAAGGTCGCGGACCAGATCTCCGACGTGGTGCTGGATGCGATCCTCGCTGAAGACGTGCGCGGTCGCGTCGCCTGCGAGACCCTCGTCAAGACCGGCGTGGTGATCGTCGCCGGAGAGGTCACCACCTCTGCCTGGGTCGATGTCGAAGCACTGGTGCGCAGGACGGTGCTGGACATCGGCTACAACTCATCGGACATGGGATTCGACGGCGGCAGTTGCGGCGTGCTCAACCTCATCGGCAAACAGTCCCCCGACATCGCCCAGGGCGTGGATCGCAAGGACGAGCGCAAGCAGGGAGCGGGCGACCAGGGACTGATGTTCGGCTACGCCACCAACGAGACCGATGTGCTGATGCCGGCGCCGATCACGCTCGCCCACCGGCTGGTCAAGCGCCAGGCCCAGGTGCGCAAGTCCGGCAGGCTTCCGTGGCTACGACCGGATGCCAAGAGTCAGGTCACGCTGCGCTACGAGGACAACAAGCCGGTGGGTCTGGAGGCGGTGGTGCTGTCGACCCAGCACAGCCCGGAAGTCTCCACCAAGGCGCTGCGCGAGGCGGTGATGGAGGAGATCCTCAAGCCCGTCCTGCCGGCCCAATGGGTCGACAAGCGCACCAAGTACCACATCAACCCCACGGGGCGCTTCGTGATCGGCGGACCGGTCGGGGACTGCGGACTCACCGGGCGCAAGATCATCGTCGACACCTACGGGGGCTACGCCCGCCACGGTGGCGGCGCGTTCTCGGGCAAGGACCCTTCCAAGGTCGATCGCTCGGCGGCGTATGCCGCGCGCTATGTCGCCAAGAACATCGTGGCGGCGGGACTTGCCGAGCGCTGCGAGGTGCAGGTGTCCTACGCCATCGGCGTCGCCGAGCCGACGTCGATCATGGTGGAGACTTTCGGCACCAGCCGCCTGTCGCGCGAGCGCCTGACGCAGCTCATCCGCAAGCACTTCGACCTGACACCCTATGGGCTGCGCGCGATGCTCGATCTGGTGCGACCGATCTACCGGAAGACCGCGACCTACGGTCACTTCGGCCGCACCGAGCCGGAGTTCACCTGGGAGCGCACCGATCTCGCCCAGACACTGGCCGCCGAGGCCAAGGACGTGCGCGCAGCCTGAAGGAGAGCAGTCAGCCGCATCGCGGCAGCCACGCTTGCTGAGGAGCGTTGCGACAGACCGGTGCGCGAACAGGCACCGTGCCTGCCAGGCTCAGCAGGCGTCGGGTCATCCATACGGCGCTCACTCTGTCATTCGGAGTATCGAGCATGAACGCCACACTGAAACCCGCCGTCCACGGCGGCGACTACAAGGTCGCCGACCTGGCACTCGCCGACTTCGGGCGCAAGGAGATCGCGATCGCCCAGACCGAGATGCCCGGTCTCATGGCAATACGCGAGGAATTCGCGCGCACTCAGCCCCTGAAGGGCGCGCGCATCTCCGGCTCCCTGCACATGACCATCCAGACCGCGGTGCTCATCGAAACGCTGCAGGCGCTCGGGGCGAGTGTGCGCTGGGCCTCGTGCAACATCTTCTCCACCCAGGATCACGCCGCCGCCGCCATGGCCGCGCGCGGCATCGCGGTGTTCGCCTGGAAGGGCGAGTCGCTCGAGGATTACTGGGAGTACACGCACCGCATTTTCGAGTGGCCCGACGGTGGCTACTCCAACATGATTCTCGACGACGGCGGTGACGCCACGCTGCTGCTGCACCTGGGGACGAGAGCCGAGAGCGACCCCGGCGTGATCGCTAAACCCGGCAGCGACGAGGAGCGCGCGCTGTTCGCCGCCATCCGCGCCAGGCTCAAGAGCGATCCGCGCTGGTATTCCACGCGCATCCGCCAGATCCGGGGCGTCACTGAGGAAACCACTACCGGGGTGAAGCGCCTGTACCAGATGGCGAACGAGGGCAAACTCGCATTCCCTGCGATCAACGTGAACGATTCGGTCACCAAGAGCAAGTTCGACAACCTGTACGGGTGCCGCGAGTCGCTGGTGGACGCCATCAAGCGGGCCACCGACGTCATGGTGGCGGGCAAGATCGCCGTGGTGTGTGGTTACGGGGATGTCGGCAAGGGCTCGGCCCAGGCGCTGCGGGCGCTCTCGGCCCAGGTGTGGGTGACCGAGATCGATCCGATCTGCGCGCTGCAGGCGGCCATGGAAGGCTATCGCGTCGTCACCATGGAGTACGCGGCCGACAAGGCCGATATCTTCGTCACCGCGACCGGCAACTTCCAGGTGATTACGCACGATCACCTGCAGCGCATGAAGCACAACGCCATCGTGTGCAACATCGGCCACTTCGACAACGAGATCGACGTCGCGAGCCTGAAGCGCTACCCGTGGGAGAACATCAAGCCCCAGGTCGACCACATCATCCTGCCCGACGGCCGGCGGCTCATCCTGCTGGCCGAAGGCAGGCTCGTGAACCTCGGCTGCGGCACCGGCCACCCGAGTTTCGTGATGAGCTCGAGCTTCGCGAATCAGACGATCGCGCAGGTGGAGCTGTTCAGCCACCCGGAGAAGTATCCGGTGGGTGTCCATGTATTGCCCAAGCAGCTGGATGAGAAAGTGGCGCGGCTGCAGCTGAAGAAGCTCGACGTGCAGCTCACGACTCTCACCGAGAGCCAGGCGCGCTACATCGGTGTAGACAAGTCCGGTCCCTACAAGCCCGATCACTACCGCTACTGATGAGCGCTCCAACAGCCAAAGCCGCCGCCGCCGCCGGGCACGCCGCCCCCGCGCCGCGTACCGCCGGCGGCGCGGTGCTGCTCGACGGCAAGCTGGTCGCCGCTCGGGTGCGCGCCGCGGTCGCGGCGCGTGCGGCGCAGTTCGCCGCGCGCCACGGACGGCGCCCCGGACTCGCGGTGGTGCAGGTGGGGGAAGATCCGGCCTCGAGCGTGTACGTGCGCAACAAGCGCAGCGCCTCGCAGGAGGCCGGGATCGAGTCCTTCGCGCACGACCTGCCGGTGAGCACCCGCGAAGGGCAGATTCTCGCCCTCATCAACGCGCTCAATCACGATGAGCGGGTCGACGGCATCCTGGTGCAGCTGCCTCTGCCTGCCGGGGTGGATAGCAACCGGGTGATGGATGCCGTGGATCCCGTCAAGGACGTCGACGGCTTCCATCCGGTGAACACGGGGTTGCTGGCGCAGAAGAGACCCAGGCTCCGTCCGTGCACGCCGTACGGTGTGATCCGGCTCGCGCAGGAGTACGGCCTGGCGCTGCCGGGCCTGCGTGCGACCGTGGTGGGCGCTTCCAACATCGTCGGCCGGCCCATGGCGCTGGAGCTGCTGCTGGCGCGTGCCACCGTGACCGTGTGCCATACGGGAACCCGCGACCTCAGGGCCGAAGTCGAGCGTGCCGAGCTGCTGGTGGCCGCGGTCGGCAAGGCCGGCTTCATCCCCGGGGACTGGATCCGTCCGGGGGCCGCGGTATTTGACGTGGGAATCAACCGCAGCGCTTCCGGCAAACTCGTCGGTGATGTCGAGTTCGAGCGTGCGGCCGAGCGTGCCGGCTGGATCACTCCGGTGCCCGGCGGTCTGGGTCCGATGACCATCGCGATGCTGCTCTCCAACGCGGTCGATGCCGCCTGCCTGAGGGCCGGCACGCCGCTGTGACTGCACGCCTGCCGCGCGGCGGGCTCGTCATGTTGGCGTGTTCGGTTGTCGTCTATCGCCGACGCCGCGCACGATCATCAGTCATCGTTGGTGCAATCGGCGGCCGCGACCGTTACATCTCGTGCATTGACCCTCAGGTGAGTTGCACCAGCAGCTGCGCGGCGTCTTTCCAGCGCAGTCAGTCTTAGGCTGTACCGCGGGCACGGGCGCGGCAACAGATCACGCCGGCGCGCTGCGCCGAAGCAACATCTAACCCTTGACTGCGCTGGCTGCGCCATTTCCAACATGTTACGATTGAACTTCGGCGCGCGCTTGGCCAGTGATCCGTGTATCATGACCAGCCCGGCCCTCCGTTGGGTGATTGTGGAGTAGGAACGATGGCACGACGTCCACCGAACGATGGCGCATCCTGGAGCGCCCGTGAGCTGAAGACTCTGAAGGCACTCGCGAAGGCGGGAACCCCAACCGGACAGGTCGCCAAGAAGCTCGGGCGCACGGCGGCCGCGGTTCAGCAGAAGGCCATGCGCGCGGGCATCTCCTTCAGAGCGGCGAAGCGCTCCGGAGCCCGGAGAAAGAAATAGGGCGCGGGTTTTGGTTTTTCGGGCCCGGGCGCCGGACGCGGCGGCGGTGGGCCCGGGCGATGGGTTCGCAGCCGATCCCGAAGATGCCGGCCTGTAAGGGCGGGCCCTGACTCCCTGACAATACCGGCTCCCCGGCGATCGGCGTCGGCCAGCAACGAAGGGGGCAGCATGTTCAGGCTCATCCGGCTCACGTGGGTTCCCGTGGCGCTCATGCTCGGGGCCTGCGATGTGCAGGTGCACGATCAGACGCCGGCCGAATATCCGGCCAACCACGACATCGGGATGTACGACATCAAGGCGACCGTGACGCGCGATGCGCTGGTGACGCCGGGGTCGGTATTCCTGTTTGCCCTCGGGGAGAATCATCAGAGGATTTCACTCAGCCAGGAAGGCTCCGAGTGGCGCGGGTTATATTCGGTGCGCTGTCAGAGCAGCTTCCCGCTGCAAATCCTGGCCGAGTGGAAGCTGACGGGACTGGCGGTGCGCCACAAGCTGGTGCCGCCGCAACCCCGGCAGATCAAACTGGTCGAGCCATCGCTCACCTACTCGGCGAGTTTCGACTCCGCGGGCAAGCCGCCCAAAGGCGGCTGGGTGGGGAGCGTACAGTATCGCTTCGTGACGGTGCCGAGCGCGCAGATCACCGCGGCACGTATCGAGCCCTCGAGCGAAGCTGCGGCGGACCTCAAGGCGGCCAAGGCCATCTCGGTACTGACGCCGCTGCCGGTCGTGGCGGGCTGTGGCGACCTGGCCGAGATCCGTCTCGCGGCGAGCGATGCGCACGCGCACGGCACGCTGGTGATCGAAACCGATCACCCGGCCGTGCCTCACTGGCAGACGAGGGTCGAGTTCTCGCCGAAATGAGCGGCGCGACCCGAGACCTGCGGGCACTGGGGGCTGCGGCCGCGGTTGCGCTCATGGCGTGCACGGCGGCGGCCGCGGTGCCCGCGGCAGAGGCGCCGCTGAAGATCGGCATCATCGGTGCGGGACACATCGGCGGGACGCTCGCCTCACTGTGGGTGAAGGCGGGCCATGAGGTGCTGGTCTCCTCGCGGCACCCCGAGCAGCTCCAGGGGCTGGTGCGCTCGCTCGGACCCAGGGCGCGGGCGGGCACGCCGCGCGAGGCGGCGCTGTTCGGCAATGTCGCGCTGATCTCGGTGCCCTATGCGGCGCTGCCGCAGATCGGGCGTGACCTCAGGACCGAGCTCAGCGGAAAGATCGTGCTCGAGACCGGCAATCCCTATCCGCAACGCGATGGCGACATGGCGGTGGAGGCACGCCGCAAGGGCACCGGCGTGAGCTCGCCGGAGTTTCTGCCGGGCGTGCGCCTGGTGAGGGCATTCAACGCCATAAACTCCGGGGACCTCGCGAGCGCAGCGCACCGCAGCGGCGAGCGGTTCGCCATCCCGCTCGCCGGGGACGACAGCCAGGCGCTCGAGATGGCGCAGCGACTGGTGAGAGATGCGGGCTTCGAGCCGGTGGTCGTCGGGCCGCTCGCTCGCGCGCGCGAGTTCGATGTCGGGACGGCGGTCTATACCCGCCTCATGACGGCGGCGCAGCTGCGGCAGGCACTCGGACTGAAGTCGCGTTAGGCCGCCGGCGGCGGCTGACGATCGACCTTCGGCAGCCGCTCGTCGAAGCACGCCCAGCTCGGTGCGCTCGCGGTCCAGATCGTCACGCTGGGCCTGATGAGCTCGGGGTCGTCGAGCGTGCCGGCGCGCACGAAAATCAGGTGCGGCCGCGCTTCCGAGGCGCTGAAGAGATGCGTTCCACAGGCCGGACAGAAGCGCCGGCGCGCCACGTTGCCGCTGTCGGCGATCAGATGGTAGTCGCGCAGCTCACCGTTCACCGTCACCGCCTCGCTCGGGAAGCAGGTGTTCACGGTGGCGCTGCCGGCGCCGATGTATTGGCAGACGCGGCACCAGCAGGTGCGGGTGACGATGGGTGCGGCGCTGATCGAATAACGGACCGCCCTGCACAGGCAGCCACCGGTAATTTCCATCGCTGGGCTCCTCTGCCGGGAATGTTTGCGGGAGCGAGCGTAAGCGGAAGGGAGTGCACCGGAGTGATGCGAGCTCAAATCCGAACGTCTGGAAAAAGTGCCCGCGCTGAAAAAGTTGGGCCGCTCGGGAGCGCGTTCAATCCGGTGCGATGGGGAGTATCCTGCAACGGCCCTGAACCCTCGGTGAATAGCTCGCCGGCGTGAGCGGCGGGTCGCACGATGGAGACACAGGCGCATGTCCCCGGAGAGGTGAAAACCCTGCCTGCGGAACACAAGGGGACGGTGGCCGGTGCGAAGCCGCATCTGTCGTTCTGGCAGATCTGGAACATGTGCTTCGGGTTCCTCGGCCTGCAGTTCGGCTTCGCCCTGCAGAACGCCAACGTCAGCCGCATCTTCCAGACCCTGGGTGCGAGCCTGGAGCAGATACCGTTGCTGTGGGTCGCGGCTCCTTTTACCGGGCTGGTGGTGCAGCCGTTGATCGGCTATTTCTCCGACCGCACCTGGACGAGGCTCGGCCGCCGCCGGCCTTACTTTGTGGCCGGAGCAGTGCTTGCTGCGACCGCCCTGGTGCTGATGCCGCGCTCACTGAATCTGTGGATGGCGGCGGGGCTGCTGTGGATGCTCGATGCCGCCATCAATGTGTCCATGGAGCCGTTCCGCGCGTTCGTGGGTGATCAGCTGAACCCCGAGCAGCGGCCGGCCGGTTACTCGATGCAGAGCTTCTTCATCGGTGTCGGCGCCGTGGTGGCGGGCATGCTGCCATGGCTCCTCGACCGGGCGGGCGTCAGCAACCACACCGCCGCGACTGCCAGCGTGGGGATACCGGATACGGTTCGCTACGCCTTCGAGATCGGCGCCGGCGTGCTGCTGCTCGCCATCGCCTGGACCACGCTGCGCTCGCGTGAATATCCGCCGCAGGCGCTGTTGTCCTTCGACGATGCCGCGCCCGTCGGCGCGACCGAACCCCTCGACCCGCGGCGCGAGCGCCGCAAGGGTCTTGCCTGGGGTCTCGCCGGACTGGCCGGGCTCACCCTGGTTGCTCTCTGGAGGTTGGATCCGCAGTTGTATCTGCTGTGTGTCGGTGCACTGCTGTGGGGTGTGGCGCAGTGGCTCCACGGCCGGGGAGTCCCGCCGGGGATGTTCGCCAGCATCATGGGCGATCTTGCGACCATGCCGCAGACGATGCGGCGTCTCGCGCCGGTGCAGTTTTTTTCGTGGCTGGCGCTGTTCTCCATGTGGATCTATGCGACCGCAGCGGTGGCCCAGGTGCACTACGGCAGCGGCGATCCTCACTCGGCTGCGTTCAACCGGGGCGCCAACTGGGTGGGCGTGCTGTTCGCGGCCTATAACGGCTTTGCCGCGCTCGCCGCGGCCGTCATTCCCCTGATGGTGCGCAGGTTCGGCCTGCGCGCCAGTCATCTGATCAACGTATGGCTGGGGGCTGGGGCGCTGCTGTCGTTCCTCGTGATCCGCGACCCGCACTGGCTGCTGCTCGCCATGGTGGGGATGGGTTTCGCGTGGGCGTCCATACTCTCGCTTCCCTACGCGCTGTTGTCGGACAGCCTGCCGGCGCAGAAGATGGGTCTGTACATGGGCGTATTCAACTTCTTCATCGTCATTCCGCAGCTGGTCGCGGCGAGCGTGCTCGGATTCCTGTTGCGGGTGATGTTTGGCGGCGCGCCGATCTACGCGCTGGTGCTCGGCGGCCTCAGCTTCGTGCTGGCCGGGCTGCTGGTCCTGCGCGTCCCGCAACCGGCCCCCGAACGCGACGGCGGGCGTGAACTTCGTGCGGCCTGACTTGCCCAATCATCGGGAGTTACGTGATTGCCGTCCCTGCTACACATTGGCCGGATCTCGATCGCCGCCGGTTTGCTGCTCGCGCCGCTGGCGCTCGCCGGGGAACTGTCGGCGGTCACGATCGACTTCGCGCCGCCTGTCACGACGAAACTGCAGCGCTATGGCACCGCTGAGACTGCTGCGTTGCGCGCGGCGATTCTCGCGGCGCTGGCGCGCGAAACCGGGCGGGTCGCCATGCCCGCGAGCCTCGCGGCCACGGTTATGGTGCAGGACCTCGCGCCCACCCATCCGACCCGCCAGCAGGTGAACGATGATCCGGCCGTGGATGCGGTGCAGACAAAGTATCTCGGTGGCGCGGCGTTGATCGGCTACGTGCGCCACGCCAAGCAGCACGTGGTCGCCGTGGTCACCTACCGCCACTTTGCCCCCACGCTCGTCCAGGGCTCCGCTTCGCTCGATCCGTGGGCTGACGCGCGCCTGGCGATTGACCAGTTCGCCGCCAAATTAGCCGCCGCCTGCCGCGATCTGCCCGCGAGCGAATCGCTACGGTCCCGGGAGCGCGACCGGATCGGGGCAAACCGCGCCCGCACCACATGAGCGCCGCACCACCAGGCGCGTAGGCAACATCCGCGCCTCTGCGGGCTCCTCGCGGATCTGCCTGAGGAGAGTGTCGACCAGCACCTCGCCTGCGAGACGGGTATTCTGCGCGATGGTGGTCAGCGGAGGGTTGGCGAGCCCCGCCGCCGGGATGTCATCGAAGCCGACCACGGAGACCTCCGTGGGCACATCGATCCGATGCTCCTTGAGGGCGCGCATCGCGCCGAGCGCGATGAGGTCGCTCGCACCGACGATCGCGTCAAACGCAATACCACGCCTCAGCAGCTCGGTGGCCGCCGCGTACCCCGCCTCTTCCGTGGTGATGGCGTCCACCTGCAGGGCAGGGGTTGCGGGGACGTGTTCCTCACCGAGGGCTCGCAGGAAGCCGCGGTACCGATCGAGGAATTCAGGGCAGCCTCGCGAGGCGCCACCGAGAAAAGCGAGCTTGCGTCGGCGCAGGCCGATGAGGTGGCGCGCGGCCTCGTAGCCGCCCTGGCAATTGTCGGAGCCGATCGACAGTCCCGGCTGCCCGGGCTGCACGGCACCCCAGCGCACGAAATGCGTGCCTTGCGCGGTCAGGCGCTCGAGCCGTATCCGGTACTGCAGATAGTCGCCGTAGCCCAGGAGTATCAGGCCGTCGGCCCTTCTGCTGTCCTCGTATTCCTCGTGCCAGTTCCCCGACTGCTGCTGGAACGAGACCAGCAGGTCATAGCCGCGCTGCGCGCAGGCGCGCGTCACCGAACCCAGCATCGACACGAAAAACGGATTGATCGCGGAGTCGTCCGGTGTCGGGTCCTCGAAGATCAGCAGTGCCAGTGTGTTGGAGTGCTGGAACCGCAGGTTCGACGCGTTCTTGTCGACCTTGTAGTTCAGCTGTTGCGCAACCGCGAGCACACGCTTGCGCGTTTCTTCGCTCACTTGCGGGCTGCCACGCAGAGCGCGCGACACGGTCGGCTGGGACACGCCGGCTTGATACGCGATGTCAAAGGACGTGGCCTTGCTCGGCACACGCCCGTGAGCTTTCTCGTGACTCACTGGTTCGTCCCCCTTCCGCAACACCCCAGTATAGATCCAAAAGACCCGGATCAGGGACGCGGCCTGGAAGCCCTCGGTGCGGGCGCCGCTCAGCGCACCAAGCCCCTGTTTTTCAGATGAATACGTATGCCGAGCCTTCCGATCCGTCGGGACGGGTCGATAAGCTGACCCGTGCCCTGGAGCGCGGGGAATCTGGGTCCGCCGCCGTCTGCGGCGCACCACAATCTGAGGGGGGAAGGAGCGTGGATCGTTTACAGCACGTGCGATTGGTGTCGTCCGGCCTGCAGCCTGATGCTGTCGCTGGCTGCGGCGAGTCCCGCCTACTCACAGGAGCAGCCGGGGACAGGCTCGGAGTCCACCGAACATTCGCTGCAGACCATCACGGTCACCGGAGGGTGAAACCGGCGGCTTGCAAACATCAAATGCATTTCGATTTGTAAGGGGAGTCACCAGATGCCGACTGTTACCGTCCGCACCGCGCTGCGCGCCATGCTTTCGTTGCCCTTGTCGTGGGCCCCGCTCGTGATCACTTTCGCCGTGCCGGTCGCCGCGCAGGATGCTCCTGCTGCGGGCGAGCCAGTGCAGGAAGTCGTCGTCACTGGCATCCGCCGCGGCATCGAGGATGCGATCAAGCTGAAGGAGAACTCGGGCAGCATCGTCGAGGCAATCTCCGCCGAAGACATCGGCAAACTGCCCGACACCAGTATCGCCGAGTCGATCGCGCGCCTGCCAGGACTGACCTCCCAGCGAGCTGAAGGCCGTGCTTCGGCGATCAGCCTGCGCGGCACGGATCCCGGCTTCACCACCACGCTGCTGAACGGCCGCGAGCAGGTGAGCACCGGCGACAACCGCAGCATTGAATATGATCAGTACCCGTCGGAGCTGCTGAGCTCCGTCGTGGTTTACAAAACCCCGGACGCGCACCTGATAGGCCAGGGCCTCGCCGGAACGATCGACCTGCGGACCGCTCGACCGCTCGAATTCGGCAAGCGCGCCCTGGCTTTCAACGTACGCGGCGAGCGCAATTCAGACAGTGGCCTGGGGGCGGACTCCACCGACAAAGGCTACCGCGCCAGCTTCTCGTACATCGATCAGTTCATGGACCATAGCCTCGGGGTCACTTTCGGGATTGCACGCCTCAATTCCCCGCTGGCGACTGAAGGGTTCGGAACCTACGAGCCCTGGGGTGCGAATGCGGGTGTGTTCACCACCAACGGCATGAAGGTGCGCACCGATATGGGGAGCAACACCCGTGACGGCGCGATGGCCGCGCTCGAGTGGCGGCCGGTCGATTCCTTCACCAGCATACTCGATCTCTACTACACCAAGAGTCACGAGAAGGACAACGCACGCAGCCTCGAGGTGAACGTCAGTGGATATCCGGCCAGTGGCGACCCCAACGTACCGGGGGGCACGCCGATCGGTATCACTAACCCGACCATCCGGGAGAACTCCACTGTCGCCGGCACGCTGAGCACGGTTCTGCCGCTGGTGCGCAACTTCCAGTTCATCACCGACGACAAGATTTTCGCGACCGGCTGGAACAACAAGTGGTCGGGTGGCGGCTGGAATCTGGCGGGCGACGTGAGCTACTCGCGCGCCACGCGCGATCAGTTCCAGCCCGAGAACAATGCCGAGTACGTGCCGATCCCCAACGGCACGAATCCGCCTCTGAATCAATACGACACGGGTCAATTTGCGCTGTTCGGCACGTCGATGCCCTCGCTCACTTTCCAGCGAAACTACACCGACCCGACCCAGGTGCAGATCGGCCCAACGATCTATGGGACGGGCTATGTCAAGAAGCCGCACATTCAGGACGAGCTCAAGTCTGCGCGCATCGACGTGTCGCGCGAGCTGAACGGCTGGTTCGATTTGGTTGCGTTCGGCGTCAACTACGCGGATCGCTCCAAGGACAAGAAATCACCCGAGAGCGGCCTCTCGACCCTGGCGGGCGGGTTCACCCAGATCTCTTCACAGTACCTGCTGTCGCCGACCAACCTGTCGTATGCGGGAGCGCCCTCGGTGCTGGCGTGGGATGTGCCGGCGGTCATGGCGGCGTACTACAAGCCGATCGTGTACGGGGATCCCACGACCCTGTCGTATCTCATCGGCAAATGGTGGACCGTCAAGGAGAAGCTCACCACGTCCTACATCCGCGGTGACCTGAACCACGTGCTCTCATCGAGTGTGACGCTTAAAGGTAATGTCGGCCTTCAGGTCATCGGCACCGATCAGAGTTCCAATTCGTTCTTCCACAACTCGGTGACCAACGCGGTCACTCCCTTCACCGACGGCAAGAAGTACACGGACGTGCTGCCGGAGATCAACCTGGTGTTCGCGCTGCCCGAGCAGCAGGCGGTGCGCCTCGGTCTGGCGAAGGAAGTAGCGCGTGCGCGCATGGATCAGCTCAAGGCGTCTCAGGAGATCGGGACCATCACCAGCGGCGGCGTGCTGCACCCCAACGGCAGCACCGGCAATCCCAGGCTCGACCCGTGGCGCGCCGATGCAGCGGATCTCTCGTACGAGAAGTATTTCAGCGGCAAGGCGTACGTTTCGGGGGCGGTTTTCTACAAGAAGCTGAAGAGCTACATCTTCAACGAAACCAACCCTCACGACTTCGGCACGTTCTTGTCGACGCTGCCAGCGAGCATCACCTGCCCGGCTGGCCCGCCCTGCCCGCCGCAGAGCAACATCGGACTGCTGTCGGGGCCGGTGAACGGCCAGGGCGGCAACCTGAAGGGCATCGAGCTCACCGCATCGCTCCCGGGCGACATGATCTCCGACGCGTTGCGCCACTTCGGCACCATCCTGAGCATTGCGCAGACCGACAGCAACATCACGGTCCAGGATGCCAACGGCACCAACGTCATCTCGGGCAACAATCTCGGCAACATACCGCTGCCGGGACTGTCCAAGACCGTGTGGAGCGCGACCTTCTACTATGAGAATGCGGGCTACTCCGCGCGCATCTCAACGCGCGCGCGCTCCAAGTACATCGGCGAGGTCACGAACTTCGCAAACGACCGTGCGTTCAAGTTCGTCCATGGTGACCAGATCACCGATTTTCAGACCGGCTACGAGTTCGGCGACCGCCTCCACGGACTCTCGCTGCTGTTCCAGATCAACAACATGTTCAATTCGCCCTACATCGCTTACCAGAGCTCCGAGTCGCAGCAGATCGACTTCCAGCTGTACGGGCGGCAGTTCCTGTTTGGAGTCAACTATCGCATAGAGTGATTCACTGATCGCTCCCTTAGACCCCCGCCGAGCCTAAGCGGCGGGGTCGCCTCTTTGCAGAAGGCCTCGCCCGGCCCCGACAAACCATATGACCATCCGTACAGCGCTGTGGCTGCTGCTGGCGACGCTCCGCTTAAGTCTCGCACCTGCGGCGCTGGCGGCGGTCGCTGGCCCGGATGTCGGCGGCGCAACGGCGTTCCGCGATCGTCCGCCGCAGGACGAGGTCATCTACTTCCTGCTGCCCGACCGGTTCGAGAACGGAGATCCCTCCAATGACAGGGGAGGGCTGTCCGGCGGGCGGCTGGCGACGGGATTCGATCCGAGCGACAAGGCTTTCTATCACGGCGGGGATCTCAAGGGCCTGATCTCGCGGCTCGACTACATCCAGGGACTCGGTGCGACCGCGGTCTGGGTCGCGCCGGTGTTCAGGAACAAACCCGTGCAGGGCGCTGCAGGCGCGGAATCGGCCGGCTATCACGGCTACTGGATCACGGACTTTACCCGCGTCGATCCGCACTTCGGCACCAACCAGGATTTTCACGCGCTGGTGGAGGCCGTGCACGGGCGCGGCCTGAAGCTCTACCTGGACATCGTCGTCAATCACACTGCGGACGTGATCGCCTATCGCGAATGCCCGACCCGGTCCTGTCCCTATCGCTCACACGCGGATTACCCCTACCAGAGACGCGGCGGGTTGCACGGTGAGCCGATCAACAGCGGCTTCCTGGGGGATTACGCGCAGCATCAGACGGCCGAGAACTTCGCGAATCTCACGCGCGCCGACTACGCCTACACGCCCTACGTGCCGCGGGGTGAAGAGCACGTCAAGGTTCCTGACTGGCTGAATGACCCGATCTACTACCACAACCGCGGCAACTCGACCTTCAGCGGCGAGAGCTCGACGTTCGGGGATTTTTTCGGACTCGACGATCTCATGACCGAGAACCCGCGCGTGGTACGGGGATTCATCGATATCTACGGCGCGTGGATCGACGAGTACGGCATCGACGGGTTCCGCATCGACACGGCCAAGCACGTCAACCCGGAGTTCTGGCAGGCCTTCGTGCCGGCCATGCTGGCGCGCGCCCGGGCCCGGGGCATTGCCAATTTCCACATCTTCGGGGAAGTGCACACTGCGGCCGCGGATGCCGCGCCGCTCGCCCTGCACACGCGGGTCGACAAGCTGCCGGCGGTGCTGGATTTCGCGTTTGCCGCAGCGCTGCGCGCCACCGTCGCCGGCTCGCAGGGCACCGAGGTACTGACGCGGCTGTTCGGGCAGGACGCACTCTATGAAGGAGGTGCGGCAGCGGCGCGGCAACTGCCCACCTTCATCAGCAATCACGATCAAGGACGGTTCGCCTATTTCGTGCGCGCCGCGCGCCCGGGAATCGCCGCCGACGAGGTACTACGGCGGGTGCTGCTGGCGCACGCCATGCTGTTCACGCTGCGCGGAGTGCCGGTGGTGTACTACGGTGATGAGCAGGGATTCGCAGGTCGCGGTGGCGACCAGGATGCCCGCCAGGACATGTTCGCGAGTCGGGTCGCCTCCTACAACAGCGAGCCGCTGCTGGGCACCGGTGCCAGCACGGCGCACGCCAGCTTCAACCGCGAGCACCCGCTGTACCGCGCGATCGCACGGCTCGCGAGCCTGCGCCGCAGCCACGCCGCACTGCGAGACGGAGCGCAGCTGGTGCGTGCCGATGCGAACGCGCCGGGGCTGTTTGCCGTGTCACGCCTCGACCCGCACAGCGGCCGCGAGCTGCTGATCGCGTTCAACACCTCGACCACTGCCGTCAACGCACAGGTGACCATCGACGCCAGCTCCGGCAATTTCTTCTCCCTCGTGGGCTCGTGCGAACCGAGCGCCAGCGTGCCGGGGAGCTACCACGTCGAGGTCCCGCCGTTGGACTACATCGTGTGCGCAGCGGGGGTGGGGCCGTGAGCGCCGGGCGGGAGTGGTGGCGCGGGGCGAGCATCTATCAGATCTACCCGCGCAGCTTCGCCGACTCGAACGGGGATGGGATCGGTGATCTGCCCGGCATCACCGCCCAGCTGGCGTATGTTGCCTCGCTGGGCGTGGATGCGATCTGGCTGTGCCCGTTCTTCAGCTCGCCGATGCGGGACTTCGGCTACGACGTCGCCGATTACTGCAGCGTCGATCCGAGCTTCGGAACCCTGCAGGATTTCGCTCACCTGCTGGAGAGGGCGCATGCCCTGGGTCTGCGGGTCATCATCGATCAGGTCTACTCGCACACTTCCGAACAGCATCCCTGGTTCAGGCAGAGCCGCGCGGACCGCACCAATTGCAAGGCCGAGTGGTATGTATGGGCGGATCCCAAAGCGGACGGCTCGCCTCCTTCGAACTGGCAGTCGGTGTTCGGGGGTCCCGCCTGGGCGTGGGATGCGCGCCGCGGGCAGTACTATCTTCATAATTTCCTGAGCGAGCAGCCCGACCTGAACGTCCATAACCCCGCCGTGCAGGACGCATTGCTCGAGTGCGCGCGCTTCTGGCTCGAGCGCGGCGTTGACGGATTCCGGGTCGACGCCATCGACTACGCGATGCACGATCCTGAGCTGACGGATAACCCGCCGTCACCTGCAAACGGCAGGATCCGCACCCGCCCGGTGGACTTCCAGCAGCCGCGCAACAACAAGTCCCACCCCGATATCGTACGATTCATCGAGCGGGTGCGCTCACTCACCGACAGCTATGGCGAGCGCTTCACGGTCGCGGAGGTCGGCGGAGAGGACGGCGAATCCGCAATGAAATCATTTACCGCGGGCGCCAACCGCTTTCACACCGCCTACGGCTTCAACTTCCTGTATGCGGACACGCTCTCACCGCAACTGGTGCGCAGTGCAATCGAGGCGTGGCCCGCAGACGGCACCACAGGCTGGCCGAGCTGGGCCTTCTCCAATCACGACGCGCCGCGTGCGGTGTCCCGCTGGGCCGAGCCCGCCGACCGCAGAGCCTGTGCGCGGGCGGCGATGTTGCTGCTCGTCAGCCTGCGCGGGAACATCTTCCTTTACCAGGGAGAGGAGCTTGGCCTGCCGCAAGCCGTTCTCGGGTTTGCCGACCTGAAGGATCCCGAGGCGATCACCAACTGGCCAGGAATCCTGGGGCGCGACGGCGCGCGCACTCCCATGCCCTGGGCCGCGCACGCACCGAACGCCGGATTCTCGAGCGGGCGTCCCTGGCTGCCGGTGGCGGAATCGCACCTGCCACTGGCCGTGGACAGGCAGGAGGTCGAGCCGAATTCTCAGTTAGCCCTGGCCCGCCGCCTCATCGCCCTCAGAAACCGCCTGCCGGCGCTGCGTGACGGCACCATGCGGATCATCGAAGCAGAAGCTGAGATTCTGATTTTCCAGCGTGCCCACGCCGCCGAGGAACTGCTGTGCACCTTTAACTTCGGCCGCGGGCCGCACACGCTCGACCCCGCGCCCCCCGGGAGCTGGCGTGTGCTCGAGGCGGTGGGCGGCGCGAACGCGTGGTCGCTCCCGCCCTGGTCGGGACTGATCGCTCAGCGCCTGCAGCGATAGGGGCCTCCTGGCGCGCGGCGGCCTCACCGCAGCCGCCCACGCAGGCGCTCGATCTCATCCTCCTGCAGGCCGATGTGCGCCAGGTAGGCGCGCACTCCGCCCGCCGCGGCGAGAAACTGCAGCATGTTGTATGCCCCCTCCTCGGGGCAGCGCAGCGCTTCAAGAATGCGCTGCGGGTCGGCCTCGGAGTAGCGCTTGAGATAGCCGTCGCGAAGATTCGCCGAGCTCATGGCGTAGTCGCGCGCGATCGCCTGCGGTTCGGCATCCGCGAGTGCCAGCAGCAGCGCGGCGATCAGGCCAGTGCGGTCCTTGCCGGCGACGCAGTGAAACAGTAGCGGACCCGCCGGTGCGGCCGCGATGGCGCTGAGCACGTGGTGCAGCTCGACGCGCACGTGCTCGAGCACCTCGCACTTCCACAGCTCCTTGACGACGTCGCGGCTGCGCAGCCGCCATTCATCCTCGGTGTGCGTCAGGAGCGAGATGCGCTGGTAACGTACCTGCGGCAGTCCCGACGGTACCGGGCTCGGGTGCAGGGCCGCTTCCTCCGGCCAGCGCAGGTCCAAGACGGTCTCGATGCCGTAGTCTGCGAGCGCCCGCACGCCCTCCGCGGTCAACTGCGAGAGATCGTCCGCGCGCACCAGTGAGCGCCAGCGCGTATGTGCCCCATCCACGGTCGGATAGCCGCCCAGATCGCGCGCGTTCAGCAGATTCGGGAAGTGCAGTAGGCGCTTCGGATCGTGCATGCGCCCTTTCACGGCGGTAATAGGGATTCGAATCCCCTTCGGGACGCCAATATAATCAGTATCTTACATGAGCGTCCGGTCGTCCGGCACCTTGTTGGGTGACTTTGGGCAACTTTCGGTACCGCCCGCGTGACAGTATTTAATCCAAATGGTGCAGCTCACCCCTGCTCAGATCGAGCAGTTCAACACGGACGGATTCCTGATTCTCAATCGCTTCCTGAGCGCGGAGGAGGTTGCGCTCGCACGGACGCGATTCGAGCCGCTGTTCCGCGGCGAGTTCGAGACCGGCCTGTATCCGGACGAATGGAACTGGCGCGAGGGGCGGGACCCGGAGGATCGGACGCGGCAGATCTGCAACGGCTGGAAGTCCGACCGGACCATTGCTCGGATCGTGCTCAAAGAGGAAGTGGGCCGCCTGTGCGCGACGCTGGCGGGGTGGCCGGGCGCGCGCATCGGCCAGGATAACGTGCTCTCGAAGCCGCCGGGCGCCAAGGCCCTCGGCTTCCATCAGGACGACAGCTACTGCCACTGGGTCGTCCCTTCAGGCTTCGTCACCTGCTGGATGGCACTCGACGACACATCCGCCGCCGGCGGCACAATCGAGTACGCGCGCGGCTCTCACCGCTGGGGACGATTTCCGCCGCTCGGGCAGTTCCACGCGCCCGACGACTACCGCGATGCCCTTCGCCAGGCCGCAGCCTCGGTTGGCGCCAGCGTCGAGCTGGTCCCGATCGAGGTTCCGGCGGGCGGATGCGCGTTCCATGCTGGCGGCACCTGGCACGGCTCAGACGTCAACCGCGGCTCGCAACCGCGACGTTCGCTGGTCACCCATTGCTTGTCATCGGCGGCGCGGTTCCATCCAACCGAGGTCAGCTACATCTACAGCCGCTACCGTCGTGTCGGGGACACGACAATGGACGAGAGCTTTTTCCCCATTCTGTGGACGCGAAGCGGGTACCGGACGCCGTTTCTCGCGACCTACCACTGACTAACTCCGGGCGGGTTCGTGCCGCGGTAGAACGTTGAGGCCGGCGTTGCTTTCACGAACGCTGCGGCGATCATCTGTCGCGACTCGGTCGGTGGATTCGCCAGCGCCTCCTCCGGCGGTACGCGTTTGCGGAAGGCGAGCCACGCAGCCGTGGCAGCCGACCCGAACGAGCGGCTCGGGTCCTGCTTGTTACGAACATCGAGCCAAAGACCGGCTTCGAGAAGGTCGAGCGCAAGCAGATCCGTCGTGACGGAGACGGCTTGTCGGGCACGCTGAACTTTGAGGCGTGTCTGGGACTGTAAGTCCTCCACGTTAGTCTCGAGCGCGCTGCCAGAGGGCGCCACGGGGTTGGTCAAACCCTGAATCTCCTGCTGCAAGTCGGCAGGCATGTAGCCACTGTCGTGGCGTACCCACTGCGGCAGCACATCCGAAGGCGAGATGACGGTGAAGAACGGGCTGCGAAAGCGTTCGATCCGCAGCATGATGGCGACGTCCATGTTGGCGAGAGCGATGACAAAATTCTCGAGCTTGTTGGCCATCGGGTAGGGGTCCCAGTTCGCATTCGAGACAATATAACCGTGCTGGCCATGACTGTATGGCCCACCCTTGACGAAGTACTTCATCATCTGCGGTGTCGCAAGCTCCCACGAGTCCTGCGGCCCGAGGCCCACGTGTACCGCGGGATTGTGGTCGGAGGTGTTGGCCTGAAACAGTACCGCGTCGCGCAGCGCCGCCCATTCCTCCCAGGCCGCCGCCTGGCGGATCGATGACGCCCGCAGGCTCTCAGGATCCTGGATGATCCGTTTGGGGTCGGCGTCGAAGAGATAGCTGCCCCTGATCATGTCGAGCACACGCGCTGCATCCCAATTGAGCCAGCGGCCGGGCCGGTCCAGCTGCACCACCGTGCTGAGCGGCGTGATGCTGCTGTTCATGCCGTTGAGGTCCATGGCATAGATGAGATCGGCCCACTCAAGCGCGTCGCGTGCGTCGTGGACCGCGAGAGCGGCCTGGGCGGTTGCGTAGGCATTGCCACTGATCAGCGCGTTATCGTCGGCCGCGAACGGCTCGATCGGCTTCAATCCGGCCTGCGCCAGAGCTCTCTGGGCCGGCATGCGCGCGCCCTGATAATAGGCCTCGCCGGCGCCCACCATCGTTCCTGCGACGTTGGCGAGCTGCGCGAGGTCGCCCTCACCGACCGTACCGCGCGACTGCACGACGGGCGTGACCCGGTTGTTGAGCAGATCGAGCAGCATCTGACTGACTTGCGGACTCGGCGCGTTGTAAGTCATGGCGTTTGCCCTGACCACCATCATCGCGCGAACGATCTCTTCGTCCATGACCTCGGGACCGAAACCCGCGTGGGCGCCGCGACGAAAGCGGTCGGCTTGCCACTGCCGGATTCGGGACCTGTTTTCGGCCGACATGGCGTCCCCGGAGAACAGGACGGTTTCGCGGTTGTCGGCGGTGCCGCGGTTGAACCAGTAAATAGGTACACCCTCGGCCGTGGCCTCGAGCAGCAGCCCGTAGTTGTCGGCCTGCCGTTGCCGAGCGTCGGTGCTCAACTGCACCTGCGCGCCATGGCGCGCCACACTTATTATCTGCCCGATGGTCAGATCATGGCCGTTGAGTGTAATCGTCTGGCCGCCCATCGTCGTATCGGACGGCGCGTAGGTTTGCCCGGCGCGCGCCGCCGACGCTGAGCAGCCAACGCCGAGGGCCGCGAGTACCAGCAGCGTGCCGGGCCTGCGATGACGAGATTGTGAGTGCACGTTCGGTCCCCTGGATGCTGACGCGTGATAGCATCAAACTGCAGCAATTCTGCAGCAGCCACAAGCGGGCGTGTCGATGCCCCGGCGTTGACAACGCCCCCAGACAATAACGGGGTATCGCACCATGCGCATCGAGGAGTATCACGCCGGCGTTACCGAGCTGTACCAGGCCGAGATCATCGGCGAGGGACTCTTCTCAACCCTCCTGGCGAGGTGTCCGCAGGAGCATGCGTACGGCATGGCGCTCCTGCTGCAACTGGAGGGCGAAGCGAAGGTCCGACTCCGTCCGCTGCTCTGGCGTCTCGGCTTGTCGGTCGTGGAGGATCAAGCCATGCGCGCGGCTGGCATTCAAGCTGCCGACAAGCTGAACCAATTGTCGTGGCGGCAGGCAATGCTCGAACTCGCCGAGCTTGTCAAGCCATACATTGCGCGTTATCAGGCGCTCGAGGCTGCGGCCCCGGACAGCGACAAGCCGGCCGTCCATTTCATGGTCACCCACGAGGTGACCGTGCTGCGTTTCGCCGAGTTGGCAGCGGCCGGCGACAAACACGCTGTTCAAGAGGTGCTGAATCAGCTCGAGCACCCGTTGCCTGCAGCGCGATTCCCGCTGCGGTCGGTTTGACCAGGTGATCGCCGCTATCGGCCGCTCGTGAGATACGACCATGGCACGAAATCCAAAGCACGACATTCTCCTCGAGCCGATCGGCTTCGGCCCCAAGACCAGCCGCAATCGCTTCTGGCAGACATCCCACTGCACGGGTTACGGCTCGGAGCGCCCGGGCACTCAGGCGCGCTTTCGCGGCATGAAGGCCGAAGGCGGCTGGGGCGTCGTTTGCACCGAGTTCTGCTCGATCCACCCGGAGTCGGACGAGTATCCCTGGCACTCGGCGCGTCTGTGGGACCAGGGCGACATCATCAATCTGCGCTACATGTGCGATGAGGTCCACAGGCACCAGTCCCTGGCGGGGGTACAGCTCTGGTACAACGGCATGCACTCACCCTGCCTCGAGTCGCGCGAGGTGCCCCGTGGACCCAGCGGCTTGCCGTCCAACGTGTTTCCAGAGCGCGCGGTGTACGACGCGACCGCGGACGAGGACGACATCAAGGCGATCGTCAACATGTACGTGCTCGCGGCGCAGCGCGCCGAGCAGGCGGGGTTCGATATCGTCGAGGTCACCGGCTCCGACAGCACGCTGCCGATGCAGTTTCTCGAGCGCCGTTATAACCGACGCACTGACCGCTACGGTGGCTCACTCGCCAATCGCTCGCGTTTCTACATCGAGGTCATGGCTGCGCTCAAGAGTGCCGTCGGCGATCGCCTGGCGGTCACGACGCGTTTCGAGACCGACACGATCAACGGCGAATTCCGGGTTCAGCATCATGATGAAGGTCTGCATTTCGTCGAACTGATGCATCGCGAAGGCGTGTGCGATCTTTGGGCCGTCAAGATCGGCGACTACGAGGAATGGGGCGAGGATGCGGGGAGCTCGCGCTTTCGCCAGACGAACTGGATGCGGCCCTTCGTGTCGCACGTGAAGGCGATCGTCGGCCCGCGGGTGCCGGTCGTCAGCAACGGCCGGTTCACCAGCCCCGATGACATGGTGGAAGCGCTGCACCGCGGCCAATGCGACATCATCGGCGCGGCGCGCCCGAGCATTGCCGATCCGTTCCTGCCCGCCAAAATCGCCGCGGGTCGCCTCGATGACATCCGCGAGTGTATCGGCTGTAATCTGTGCGTATCCCGGATGCAGCAGCAGGCGTTGCTCTCCTGCACGCAAAACCCGACCTCAGGCGAGGAATATCGCCGCGGCTGGCATCCGGAACAGTTCGACCAGACCGCCGACCCCTGCTCGGTGCTCGTCGTGGGAGCGGGCCCCGCCGGAATGGAGTGCGCCATGGTCCTCGGCAAGCGCGGCTACACGGTCCATCTGCGGGACTGCGCGCCAGAGCTCGGCGGGCACTGGCGCGATGTCGCGCGCTATCCGCGCTGTTCCGAATTCGGTCGGGTCGTCAGTTACCGCCAGAGCCAGCTGGCGAAGCTCCGCAATGTCGAGGTGCAGTTGGGCGTCAGCCCGATGACCGCCGATGAGGTCCTGCAATACGGCGCGGACAAGGTGGTGGTTGCCACGGGTGCGCATTGGTCAACCGTAGGGCTCGGAGCGGAGGTGCACCGACCGATTCACGGCGTCGATGCTTCGCACGCCAGCGTACTGACGCCCGAGCAGATCATGCGCGGCAAGGAGGTGCCCGGCGAGCGGGTCGTGGTTCTCGACGGCGAAGGGCATTTTACCGGCATCGCGATGGCCGAACTGCTCGCCGATCGCGGCAAGCAGGTAACGCTCGTCACCAACATGAACGACGTCGCCGAATTCTCCAAGTACACCATGGAGCTCGCCAACAACAAGAGAATGCTGCACGAGAAGCACGTCAGGCACCTCACCAATCACTGGGCGCACGCCTTCGAGCCGGGAAGGCTCGCGCTCTTTTATCTATACCGCGACAGCGCTGAGCTTTATGAGCTCGAGCCGGGCCGTTGGGGACGCCGCAGCAGCAACGCCCTGGTGTATCTCGATTGTGATGCGCTCGTGCTCGTGACCTCGCGCGTGCCGAACGGTGAGTTGTACGCCCAACTCAAGTCGCGACGCGCCGAGTGGCAGAAGAACGATGTCCAGGCCGTGTACCGCATCGGCGATTGTCACGCGCCGCGTCAGATCCTCAATGCGATCTTCGATGGGCATCGGCTGGCGCGGGAGTTCGACTCACCGCATCCGCAGTATCCGCTGCCGTTCATTCGAGAGCGCCAGGTGTGGGGACAAGAGACGTTCCCCAAGCGGGGCGATGCGCGGCCGCGTGTCGAAGTGAGCTGAAGACGACTCGGAGACCGCGACCGCCTGCCGGACAAGCAGCGCAAGGGGAGGGCTGTCAGATGAGATTCAAGGGCAAGGTAGTTCTGGTGACGGGCTCAACGACTGGCATAGGCGAGGCCTGCGCCAGGGTCTTTGCCGAGTCGGACGCGGCAGTGATGGTCTGCGGCCGCAACGAGCCGCGCGGGCGCAAGGTAGTGCAGGCGATCCGGGCCGCGGGCGGTCGCGCCGAGTTTACCGCGGTCGATGTGCGCGCCGCGGGTGCTTGCGATCGCCTGGTGTCCGAGACGATCGAGCGCCTGGGTGGCCTCGATGTGCTGGTAAACAACGCCGGGATTCTCTACAGCGCCACCGCGGTCGATACGACCGATGAGCAGTGGCTCGACACCATGGCCGTGAATGTGAACGCATTGTTCTACCTGAGCCGTGCCGCGATTCGGCACATGAAGCAGAAGGGAGGAGGCGTGATCGTGAACATTGCCTCCGAGTGGGGTCTCAATGGCGAACCCAACCACCTCGCCTACTGCGCCAGCAAAGGAGCGGTCGTGCAGATCACGCGCTGCATGGCGCTGGATCACGCGCGCGACAATATTCGCGTGAATTCGGTTTGTCCCGGCGAGATTCACACGCAGATGGTGGACGATATTCTCTCCAAGAAGGGCGGCGATCCGCAGCGGAATCTGCAGGAGTTGGCGGCGGGAATTCCCCTGCGGCGGCTCGCCTCACCGAGCGAGGTGGCCTGGTGCGTGCAGTTCCTCGCCTCCGACCGCGCGAGCTACGTCACCGGTGCCAACCTTCCGGTCGATGGAGGCAACGATGCGACCGGCGGACAGTATCCGTGAGTGTGTTATTCGTCGTTACGGTATGGCAGAGTCGAGTATCGCGATCTTCGACCGACAGGGCGCAAACTTGAGCAGCACCGCGAACGATTTACCTGCAGCGAGCAGCGGGGCGCAGCCCAAGTCGGCCGGGCTCGAGCGCGGCATCGATTGGACTGGCGCATTCTGGGTGGCAAGCGGTGTGCCGCCGCTCGTGCTGTTCTCCATCGGCGCGGTCGCGGCCACGGTCGGCAAGCCGTCCTGGGTGGTGTGGATGGTCTCCATCGGCCTCGGCTTCGTGCAATCGATGACTTACGCGGAAATCGCCGGCCTGTTCCCGCACAAGGCCGGCGGCACATCGGTGTACGGCGCGATCGCCTGGGTTCGCTACAGCAAGCTCGTGGCTCCGGTGTCGGTGTGGTGCAATTGGTTCGCGTGGTCCCCCGTGCAGGCCATCGGCTCGGGACTCGCGGCCGGTTACATCCTCAATGGACTCTTTGCACCCGATTCGGTCATCAACACCTGGCAGTGGACGCTGCTCGATCTCGGCGGCTTGAAGAGCGGCTTGAGCCTGCGAATTAACGCGACCTTCATCCTGGGTACGATCATCATGCTGGCCGTGAAGGCCATTCAGGACGGCGGGATCCTGCGTTCGGCCAATACCACCAAGATCCTGGGAATCTCGGCCGTTATCCCTCTGATCCTGATCGGCGTGATGCCGATACTGACGGGTGACATGGTACAGGTGCATTTCTTCCCGCTTGCGCCGATCGCTCACGACGCGAGCGGCAATGTAGTGGATGGGAGCTGGGATCGCGCCGGTTGGACTCTGATTGCCGGCGGCATGTTCCTCGCGGCCTGGTCCACGTACGGTTTTGAAACGGCGGTGTGCTACACGGGGGAATTCAAGAATCCCAAGACCGATACGTTCAAGGCGATCTTCTACTCCGGGCTGTTGTGCGTGTTGGTCTATACGCTCGTGCCGTTCGCGTTCCAGGGCTTTCTCGGCCTGGGCGAGCTGGTGAAACCCGCGGTGCTCGATACTCACGGAGCGGTCGTTGTTCCCGCGACCTACTCCGGCATGCTGGCCCCTGATATCTACAGCGGCATGGGTGTAGCCAGGGTGATGGCCCGGATGGTCCATGCCGGTGAGCTGATCGGCGCGGTGCTGGTCGTCATGCTGATTCTCTCGATAGTCCTCTCGATCATGACTTCCATGGCAGGGTCTTCGCGCACCCTCTATCAGGCATCGGTGGATGGATGGTTGCCCGGGTATCTGTCGAAGGTGAACAAGCACGGCGCGCCGACCAACGCGATGCTGACGAATCTGGGCTTCAATCTGCTCCTGCTGCTCATGTCGGACTACGTGTTCGTGCTGGGTGCGTCAAACGTCGGATACCTGATATTCAACTTCCTGAACCTGAATGCAGGCTGGATCCATCGAGCGGACCGGCCGCGGCAGGAACGCCCTTGGCGGGCACCCTCCTGGCTCATCGCCGCCGGTGCGGTTCTGTCCTTCGTCAACCTGACCTTCATGGGCATGGGTGCCGATGTCTACGGGTCGGGCACCCTGAAGACGGGGCTGCTGTTCGCCGCCCTGATACTGCCGGTGTTCATGTACCGACACTATCTGCGCGACAAGGGCATTTTCCCGATCGCGATGAGGGAAGATCTGGAGCTGGGTTCAGGGGAAAAGGTCGTGACCCGCGCCGGGATCTGGCCGTACGTGACGCTCGTCGCCGGTGCCCTGGTCGTGTACGTCAGCCACCGGCTCGCGATTTATCAATAGCATGCTCACGGGAACGGCTCGGTGGGACGCCTGCCCGACAACGTTGTGCTCAGCAGCATCGCTGCTGCGGCTTTGTGCCGTGAGTTCGTGGGCTGGCAGTGCCGGATCAGGCAGCTGGCGGCGCGCCAGGAGGGCGGCCGTCCCACCTCGGGAATGCGCCCGCGCGTCCTGAGCCGCAACGGAGACGAACTCGCCGCGGGCATCGTCACGCTCATCGTCGAATCCGAACCCGCGCACAGCACCCAGCTGTTCCGCTATCAGTACCTGCGCACGCACGATCCCGTCGAGCGCTACGACAACATGCTCGAGATACTGCAGGGGAGCTATTTTCAGGATCCGACGCGCTTCGCGGATCTCATCACGGCGCTATTCGGGCCGGAATCGAGGCTCGCGGCGCAGCTGCTGAGCGAAGCTCACTGCCTCCTCGACTTCGAGCAGTACACACAGGGTTACCGCATTCCCTGCACCGTGGCACGACTTGCCGAGTCAGACACTTTCCATCAGGCGACCCTGTGGCACAACCGCCTGTTCAACCCCCGGCTCCCCGCCGGCGTGCAGATCGTCTCGTTCCGACCGGACTGGTCCCATGCCTCGGCTTACCGGGCCCAGACCTAGGCTGCGAGGTAGCAATGGACCACAAGATCCTTCAGGGCGGATGCCTTTGCGGTTCGGTTCGATATGAAACGAAGGGGAAGAGCCGCAAGGTCGCGAACTGCCATTGCTCAATGTGCCGTCGGCACAGCGGGGCAGCGTTCCTGACGTATGCCGCCTACCCAAGCAGCAGCGTTCGCTTTACGAAGGGGAACCCAGCCGAGTATCGCTCTTCCGCGGACACGGTTCGCAGTCATTGCGGAGTGTGCGGTAGCCCTTTGACGTTCGTCTCCGACAGCGATCCGGATACAGTGTGGCTAACGGTGGGCAGTCTCGATGATCCGAACCCGATTCAGCCCACAGAGCACTGGCATGTCGCGAGCAAACTGCACTGGGTCCGTCTTGACGACGCTCTGCCGAAGTGCCCAGGCGCTCCCGACAGCAATTAGAACTTGCGATAAGCGTTGTTCAGCTCAACCAGTGGGTGCCGCGGCGACATCTGGAATTTGATGAGCAGCTCGCGCGCGAGCATGTCGCGGTCCTGTTGGTTGTCCGGCAGCTTCAAACCCTCGGGTACCATTACCCAGCCATTCACGTTGCGATCGAACACCGCCGCTTTGCCTTCCTCATAGCCCAGGTGCACGTCCTCAAGCCAGTTGAGGTCCGACCACCCCATCACCTCCATGTACTTCCTGAGGAAGGGCGTGAGCCGGCCGTAGTCCGGCACCAGGTTGACATCGTAGCGATAGCCGATGTGCTGCCCGATTTCCTTCTCGCGCCGCGTGTCCAGACCCGCCGTCTTGATGAAGTGATCGATGTCCCTGGCCCCCGCGGGGGCGCCGTTCCTTGGAGCTGCTGATCGGGCAGCGGCGGCCTTGGCCGCCGCGGACTTTCCGACCCCCCTGGCGGCCGGCTTGCCCGGCTTCGCCGTCTTCTTGGCTTGCGCGTATTTGCTGAGCTCGGTGACTTTGGCCATGGTCTCACCTCAATAGCGGGTCATATCGGGCCGACCGACCGTGTACTGCGAACCCGCGAGCGGCACCATGGCGAGCGCCGAGGCCTCCATGGTGAGGGCGGCCAGATCCTCGGGCTCCAGACTGTGCACGTCGGTCTTGCCGCAAGCCCGCGCCATCATCTGACATTCGATGGTGAGGCAATGCAGGAAATTGTAAACGCGCTCCGCCGCACTATCGGGATCGAGACGCCTGCGCAGGAGCGGGTCCTGAGTGGTCACGCCGACGGGGCAGCGGCCCGTGTGGCAGTGATAGCAGTACCCGGCCTTGACACCGATCTCCTTCTCGTAGTCGGCCTCCGGAATATCCTTGTTGCAGTTCAAGGCCATCAGCGCCGAGTGACCGATCGCGACGGCGTCGGCACCGAGGGCTAGGGCCTTGGCGACATCACCGCCGTTGCGGATGCCGCCGGCATAGACGAGCGAAATCTCGCCGGTCTTGCCCACGTCATCGAGCGCTTTGCGCGCCTGGCGGATGGCGGCGATACCCGGAATGCCCGTCTCCTCGGTGGCGATATGCGGACCGGCGCCGGTGCCGCCCTCCATGCCATCGATGTAGATGCTGTCAGGTCCGGTCTTGGCCGCCATGCGAACGTCGTCGTAGACGCGCGCCGCGCCCAGCTTGAGCTGGATCGGAATCTCCCCGTTGGTCGCTTCACGAACTTCCTGGATCTTGAGGGCCAGATCGTCGGGACCCAGCCAATCCGGATGCCGAGCCGGGGAACGCTGATCGATGCCAGCCGGCAGAGAACGCATCTCCGCGACCTGATCGGTGACCTTCTGGCCCATCAGATGACCGCCCAGGCCCACCTTGCACCCCTGGCCGATGAAGAACTCACAGGCGTCGGCCAGGCGCAGATGGTTCGGGTTGAAACCGTAACGCGACTGGATGCATTGATAGAACCACTTGGAGGAATAGCGGCGCTCGTCGGGGATCATCCCGCCTTCACCGGAGCAGGTTGCGGTGCCCGCCATAGTGGCGCCGCGGGCGAGGGCGATCTTCGCCTCGTAGCTCAGCGCACCAAAGCTCATGCCGGTGATGTAGACCGGAATGTCGAGCACCAGCGGTCGCTTGGCGCGCGGTCCGATCACGGTGCGCGTTTCGCACTTTTCCCGATAGCCCTCGATGACGAAGCGCGTCAGCGTGCCGGGCAGGAAAGTCAGATCGTCCCAGCTCGGAATCTTCTTGAACAACGAGAAACCGCGCATGCGATAGCGGCCGAGCTCGCTCTTGATGTGGATATCGTCGATGACCTCCGGCGTGAAGAGGGAGCTGTGGCCGAGCACATGCGTGTTGCGGCCGAGCTTGTTCTTGGTCGTCGGTAGTGGGGCCGGAACCTTCTTTTCCTTCGCCATGTCCTGTCTTCCTTTCCGCGAGCCTCGAGCAAGGGGGCGCGGAGCCACTGGTTGCCAATGAGTCTTCAGAGAATGAGTTTCTTCTCAGCGGGTTCGAGATTGTCGTAATTCCACAGCTGCCGGCCCGCGGAGATCTTGTGCATGTTCTTGACGCCCCGCGGGGCCGCGAGGCCGTACATCTTCAGTTTGCGCTCCAGCCACTGCACGTCGAGGTCGGTCATCTCCGCCGGCACGGCATCGACCCCGAGGCCCGCGATCTTGCCGCCGACGTAGATCGTGCCGTCGTACATGGAGTCGCCGAGGTTCTTGCCGGCGTCGCCGAGGATGACCATGCGTCCGCGCTGCATCATGAAGCCGCAGAAGGCGCCTGCCCGGCCACCGATGATGATCGTGCCGCCCTTCATATCGATACCGACGCGCGCGCCGACGTCGCCCTTGCACACCAGATCACCGCCACGTATCGCGGCGCCGAAAGTCGAGCCCGCGTTCTTCTCGATCACTACAGTTCCGGCGAGCATGTTCTCGGCGCACGACCAGCCGACCCGGCCCCTGATGCGGATGTTGGGTCCGTCGATCAGCCCGCAACCGAAATACCCCAGACTGCCTTCGATCGTGAGGTTGAGACGGTTGAGGATGCCGACCGCCAGGGAATGCTTGGCGCCGGGGTTCTTCATCACGATGGTGCCGACGCCCTGACTCATCAGCTCGCGCAGTATGAGATTGACTTCGCTCGGGGTCATGGCGGCGACGTCGAACTCCGCGCGCTTCTTGAAATCGACCTCGAAGGCCTGTGGATGGGTGAAGCGCTCCTGCTCCTCGGGTCGGAAGAAGCGCTGTTGGGTGCGACCGGCGAGCTGCTCGGTGTGCATTCCCAGGTCGGTCGCTCTCGTCGTCGTGACTGCCATGATGTCTCTCGTCGCTTGATGACGCTCGGGATGATCAGTTGTTCCGCCACACGCGCACGTCGCCCTCGTACGGATCGAACGTGTCGATCTCGTGGGGGAAAATGCTGCGGATCGCGACTTCCTCGGAAGCGAGCGCGATGAAGCGATCGCTTTCGTAAAGCACCATGGGCTTCGCGGCCATGACGTCCTTGGCCATCCCGAGGCTGTCGGCAGTCGCCACGAGGTAGGTGAAGACGCCGTCGAGCTCCTCGATCGAGGCTTTCATGGCGTCCTTGAGGGTGGACCCCTGTGTCATCTTGTCGGCCAGGTACACCGCAATGAGCTCGGAATCGCAATTCGAGACGAAACGGTGACCGCGGCGCTCCAGAGCCCGGCGCCCCTTCCAGTAGTTGGTCAGCTGGCCGTTGTGCACCACGGAGACATCGGCGAAGGGATAAGCCCAGTAGGGATGCGCCGAGCGGATGTCGACGTCGGATTCCGTCGCCATGCGCGTGTGGCCGATGGCGTGCGTGCCGACAAAGCCGCGCAGCGAGTACTGGCTCGCGACGCGGTCGGCGTCACCGAGGTCCTTGATCAACTCAAGGCCGTGCCCGATGGACAGGATCTCCGCGCCCTCCACATCCTCGATGTAGTCGGCGAGCCGGCGGGTGTCGCCGTCGTAGCTGATGCGCAGCCGAAAGGCGTATTCGGTCGCCTCCTGTTCTTCGAGGATCTTGGCGCCCAGCTCGCCGAGGCGTCGCTCGATCTCGGCGCGCCGCTCCTTCACTTGGGCGTGAATCGCAAAGCCCTTTGACATCTCGTCCTGCTCGGCGACCTTCAGGCGGATGACCAGCTCCTTGCCGTGGGGCTTGCCATACAGGGCATAACCGGTCGAATCGGGCCCGCGGTGCTTGAGCGATTGCAGCATCGCGGTCATCTCCTGACCGACATCACCGCTCTGGCCGCGATGAATCAATCCCGCAATTCCACACATGATCTCTTCCCCTTTCGCCGTCTGGAGGCGCGCGCCGTCAGGGCAGATAGTCCCAGTATTGCCTCAGGTCCCAGTCGGTCACGGTGGCCATGAACTTTTCCCACTCGTCGCGCTTATAGTGAGTGAAGACCCGGTACATCTCATCCGGCAGCGCCGCCTTGATCGTCTCGTCCTTGTCGAGCTCGGCCAGCGCCTCCCCGAGCGACATGGGGAGCTTCTTCACTTTCTTGCCGGCGGCGAGCGCGGCATAGATGTTGCGCTCCTCGGGCTCGCCCGGATCGAGCTTGTGCCTGATGCCGTCCTCGAAAGCCTTGAGCAGGCCCGCCGCCATCAGATAAGGATTCACGGTCGAGTCCACCGAGCGGTATTCGAAGCGCCCCGGTGCCGAGATGCGCAGCGCGCAGGTGCGGTTCTGATAACCCCAGTCGGCGTACACCGGCGCCCAGAAGCCCGTGTCCCATAGCCGCCGGTAGGAGTTGACGGTCGATGAGCCGAGCGCAGTGAGTGCGCCGACGTGTTTGATGACGCCGCCGATGCAGTGCAGGCCGATGGGACCGGGCTTGCTCTCGCCCTTCAACGGCATGAAGGTGTTCTCGCCGCCCTGCAGGTACTTGAAGTTCTCCTCGAGACCCGGGAGGCTCTCCTGCCCGAGCTTGTTGAGCTGTTCCTCTCCGCCGCGCCACAACGACAGGTTGTGATGGCAACCGGAGGCCGACACGCCCATGAACGGCTTCGACATGAAACAGGCGATCAGGTCGAATTCACGCGCGACCTGAGCGCAGATCTGCCGATAGGTGGTGAGCCGGTCGGCGGTGCGCAGGCAGTCATCAAACATCCAGTTGAGCTCAAGCTGGCCGGGTGCATCCTCGTGATCGCCCTGAATCATGTCCAGGCCCATGGCGCGGGCGTATTCGATCACGCGCATGAAAACCGCGCGCAGCGATTCGAACTGGTCGATGTGATAGCAGTTGGGCTTGCTGAAGCCGCCGGCCGGCATACCGTCGCCGCCTTTCTTCAGCCACATCATCTCCGGCTCGCAGCCGTGGCGCAGATGCAGACCGTTGTGGGCCTGTTTGAACGCCTGATGAATGAGGCGCAGGTTGCCGCGGCAGTCGGAAGTCAGGTGACCGCCGGGATTCTCCCGCTCTTCGCGATTGCGAAAGCAGGTACAGAAGACCCGCGCCACGCGCTTGTCCCACGGCAGCTGCACGAAGGTCTCGGGATCAGGGATGCCGACCAGCTCCGAGGCCTCCGGCCCGTAGCCGATGTAGTTCTTGTGGCGATCGACGAACAGGTTGGCCGTTGAGCCGTAGACGAGCTGGAAGCCGCGCTCGGCTGTGCGCTCCCAATGGTCGGCCGGAATGCCCTTGCCGACGATACGGCCGGTAACCGAGACGAACTGATAGTAGATGTACTGGATACCTAACCGGCCGATCTGCTCGCGCACCTGCTTGACGAGCTCGGCGCGGCCTGCGGCACTGACATGGGCTTCCAAATCGGTCATGGACGTCCCCTTGGAGCGATTCGTTGTCGGCACAGCGTTCCCCGGTCATTCGCGCCCTGGGCGGGCCTCCTAAACCTTACGATCAGCTCCACGGAAACGGGCTGTTGGAGGTCGGATGCAGTCTACCCTCGGCGAAGCGTGAGAAGCGAAACGGCTGCAGCAGCTCGCTCGGCCGGCCGCAGAGGTCCTCGGCGACCAGCTGGCCGACACCGATCATCTTGTAGCCGTGGTTCGAATCGGCGATCACGTAGACGTTATCGCAGAAGCGGTCGAAGACCGGAAAATTATCGGCGGTGAAGGAACCGATGCCGCCGGAGGGCTCGCGCTTGAACTGCGCCAGCTTGCCTTCGAAGCGCTTCTGACAGAAGGCGAGCGCGGAGCACCACATGTGCGCAAAATCCTCGCCCACGACGAAATCCGGCGATTCCGGCCCGTAGGGGTCGATGTTCACCTTGGCCGGATCGGCCTTGACCTTGAAGGGCATGGCCCCGCCCTGCACTCCGCCGAAATGGAAATCGGGCTTGTAGTAGATGCCCCAGAGCCGATCGGTGATGACGGAGCGATCGACGTCGGAGTAGAGCGTCGCATCCGTGTCGACGTGGATCACCGGGGGCATGTTGCCATCGTTGGTGCGTTGCAGCTGCGGGTCGACGCCGAGCGTACCTTCCTGCAGCGACCAGAAGGTCCACATCGGAACGTTGTCATGCAGCTTACCGTCGCGCCCCTTGATCGTGATGGCAGGCGGCAGGCCGAGCATGTCCCAGATCTGCTTGATCCAGGGACCCGCTCCGACGATGACGCAATCGCAGTCGATGTCGCCTTGGTCGGTGATGACGGTCCTGACCGCACCGCTGTTGTCTTTCCTGAAGCCCGTCACCCTGACGCCGGTCAGGATCCTGACGCCTTCGTTCTCGGCTTTGCGCGCCAGACCATGAATCGAGGCGCTGTTATTGGCATAGCCGCCCTTTTTCTCATGCAGTACCGAGGTGATGCCCTTGGCCTGCCAATCGTCGAACAGGCCTTTCATGTAGGCCGTGGAGTCCTTCTCGCCCTCGATGAACACGGACTGGTAGCCGATTTCCCTCTGTTGCCGGGCAATGCTCGCCACCTGCTCGTGCATCACTTCGGGGCTGATCTGCATGTAGCCCACGGGGTGGAAACTGAAAGCCTCGGGGTCGCTTTCCCAGACCGAGACGCTGTGCGCCATGAGCCGGCGCATGGCCGGTTGGTAGTAGTTGTTGCGGATGACTCCGCACGCAATGCCCGAGGCACCCGAGGCGATACCGGACTTGTCGACAACCAGAATGTCGCGGCCACTGCCGCGGCCGGATCGCCGCAGGGCCTCGCCCAGATGCCAGGCGGTGGAGAGGCCGTGGATGCCGGCTCCGACGATCAGGTATCGGGTGGCAGTGGGAAAGGCCATGGTGGACTCCGTGCGCCGGACCGTCGCTTGCAGGACTTGACGCGGCCGAGCGATGGTGGCACATACCTCAAACCGATTTCAAACCAATCTTGACCCAATCCTCGCTTCTGGGCCTCGCAATGTCTAAAAGTGGTCAGACCAGTTTTGACGCCGCGGCGATGGTGGAGGCCGCCGCAGAGCTGGCGCACGCCGGGTCGGCCGATCCGGTCCGCGGGTCCGCGTGGATTACCGGTCAGCTGCGACAAGCGATCCTCGCGGGACGCTATGCGCCCGGTGAGAAGCTTCCTGCGGAGCGCCAGTTTGCCGCGGCCTTTGCGGCATCGCGCGCCACCATCCGCACCGCGTTGAGCCGTCTCGAGACCGAGCAGCTCGTGATGCGGCGCCCCGGCGCAGGCACTTTCGTCCACGTCGCCGCCGGGGGCGGGAATGACGAGGTCGCAGAGCTCACGAGTCCGCTCGAGCTCATCGAGGTGCGCCTCGGGCTCGAGCCGAATATGGTGCGGCTCGCAGTGTTAAACGCCACGGGGCGCGACATCGAGCGCCTCGCGAGCGCGATCGAACGCATGGAGGCCGCGGGCGGCGACAGCGAGAGCTTCACCCTCTGGGACGAAGAGTTCCACCAGCTGATCGCTGCAGCGACCCGCAACCCCCTCATGGTGTGGATTTATCGCAAGATCAACGATGTGCGTACGCACAGCCAGTGGAACGCCATGAAGTCCAAGGTCCTCACGCCGCAGAGGATCGCCGAATACAACGAGCAGCATCTTGCGCTCTACGAGGCGATCCGCACGCGTGACATCGAAGCGGCGGTGGCGATCGTCACCAATCACCTGCACGCCGCGAGACGCCAGCTGATGGGCGCCAATTTGGCGCAAGCCGCGCAGCCTCAATGAATTGCCGGCACCCGCGTTGATCACCGGTGAAGCAGAGGCGCATCGCCCGCCGGCGCCTGGCCGCGGTCATACGGCTTTGCGGCGACCATGTACAGCGCCCCGAGCGCAATGACGCCCGTCGTGGTCACGATCATCCCGTAGTTGCTGTACCAGGGATCCTGAGGGTTGCGCGGCCACACCATGTCGATGATCGCGAAAACACCGTAGCCGAGTGCCACGACGTTCACCGGCCACCCCCAGCGTCTCAGCGTGAACGGGCCGGCGGGCTGCCAGCCCCTGGCGCGCGCGACCAGCGCCGCGAGCACCACCATCTGAAAGGCGAGATAGATGCCCGCCGAGGCGAAACTGATGATCGTGCTGACTGCGTTCTGCAGCCACAGACCGCACAGCGCGATCGTGGCGGCCAGCAAAGCCCCCGTGAGCAATGCCGCCACCGGTACGTGGGTGCGGGGGGAGATGCGGCTGAAGAACTGACTGCCGGCGATCATCTCGTCGCGCGCGTAGGCGAACAACAGCCGGCTCGCCGCCGCCTGAATACTGATCAGGCACGAGATGAAGGACACGAGAACCACCACGATCACCGCCCGGAATCCCAGCTCACCCCCGGCGGCGCGCAGAACGCTGGCAACCGGATCCGGGTCCTTGCCGGCAAGCACTGAGCGCATGTCGGGCACGGCGAGTAACAGCGCAAGACACACCAGCATCGCGGCGGCGCCGCCGACGTAGATGGTCATGCGCATGGCCTTGGGAATCATGCGACTCGCGTCCGGGGTCTCTTCCGCGACGTCGCCACAGGCCTCGAATCCGTAATAGCAGAACATCGCCGCGAGCGCCGAGGCCAGGAAAGCCGGCAAGTAGCTGCCGCCGTGCGAGACCCCGAAGGTGTCGAACAACGCGCTGAACGGGTGGTGGCGATGGAACAGCAGCAGCCAGGCTCCGACTGCGATCGCGCCGATGAGCTCGCAGACGAACCCGAACATCGCGACCCGCGCCAGGAGCCGCGTGCCGCTCACGTTGCAGACAGTCGCGAGCGCGATCATGCACAGCGCCACGGTGGTCGTGGTCGCGGGCTCGGCCGTGAACCCCAGTAACTGCGCGAGGAACGGGGCACCGCCCGTGGCGACCGCAGCGATCGTGACGATCAGCGCACAGCCGTACACCCAGCCGGCCATCCACGCCCAACGCTTGCCCACCAGGCGCCGTGACCACGGGTACAGCCCACCCGATATCGGAAACTGCGAGACGACTTCACCGAACACCAGGCAGACGAACATCTGACCGATGCCGACGAGCAGATACCACCAGAACATCGGCGGACCGCCCGCCGCGAGCGCGAAGCCAAACAGGCTGTACACGCCCACCACGGGTGACAGATAGGTGAACCCAAGCGCGAAGTTCTCCAGCTTGCTCATGGTCCGGTCGAACTTCGAGGTGTAGCCGAGCGCCTTCAGCTGCGCGGCATCGGCCTCCAGCGTGGCCCGGGTCCTGACATCGTTCATGCGGATGCTCCGCTTGCGTAGATGATGATCGAGAGCATGCGGATCGGCATCTTGACGAGCCGCTCCGGGCCGTGGGCGATGTCACCGCGAAAGGTCAAGGAATCGCCCTCCTTGAGCAGATAGCTCTCCCTGCCGTGGCGGTAACGCATCTCCCCGGACAAAATGTAAATGAACTCGGTCCCCGAGTGCTGAAAACCCGGGAAGACCTCGCTCTTGTCGGTGAGGGTGACGAAGAACGGCTCGAATTCCTTACGCGGCCCGCGCGGAGCGGCCAACAGCTGATAGGCATGTCCGCGCCGCGTGCCGCGCCGCACGACCTCCAGGCCTTGACCTGCCGGGGTATGTTGCGCCGCCTCTTCCGGCGAGCCGATGTCCTGCAGCAGCAGCGCGGGACGGATCCCGAGCACCTCCGCGAGCGCCACGATCGTCTCGAGACTGGGACTCACGCGACCGGTTTCCAGACGACTGAGCATGCCTGGGCTGATGTGCGCTTGCTGCGCGACGTTGGCGAGCGTCAGGCCGAGCTCGTCGCGGATGCGCCTCGCCACGCGACCGATGCTCGCGGCATGGTGGGAGCCGCCGGCCGGCACGCGCGCCGTCTGAGTCTGGCGACCCGCACGCGATTTGCGACGCGCCGTCATCCGCCCCCGGTTCTTCGTTGTTTGATCATCCATACGAGCACGCCGCCGCATTCTATCGTGTCGGCTCCGGCGGTCGGTGCGCCCATTCTTACCACGCAAGTCTCTTGCATGCCAGTAAAGCGGTGAAGCTATAATCGGTGCCTCGCGCGTAAGGTCAGAGGGTGACGCGATCGCAAGCGGCGGGCACGGACGATCGCTTCCACCACGCAACAACGTCTGGCGCTCGAGTGGTCGATGCCGCTACGCCTCATAAAATTCGCCCTCTCGCGCAAGCATCCGGAACCGCGGATGTTCACTCGCCACGAGCGGCTGAAGCCGAGCTACGACGTGGTCATCATCGGCGCCGGAGGTCACGGCTGCGCGGCGGCCTACTATCTGGCGCGCGACCATGGGATCTCCGACGTCGCCATCCTCGAGCAGGGTTACCTCGGTGGCGGCAACACCGGTCGCAACACGACCATCATCCGTTCGAACTATCTGACGCCCGAGGGCGTGCAGTTCTACGACGAGAGCGTGCGGCTGTGGCAGGACCTGTCCCAGGACTTCGATCTGAATGTGTTCTACTCGACCCGCGGTCATTTCACGCTGGCGCACACCGATGCCGCCATGCGCACGATGCGCTGGCGCGCCGAGGTGAACCGGCACTTCGGCGTGGCCAGCGAGGCGATCGACAGCCAGGCGGTGCGCGAAGCGATCCCGATGATGGACATCACCTGCGGCGGTCACGCGCCCGTCGTCGGCGCGCTCTACCACGCCCCCGGCGCGATCGCCCGCCATGACGCGGTGGCCTGGGGCTACGCCCGCGGCGCCGACCGGCGCGGCGTCGAGATCCATCAGAATACGCAGGTTCTGGCCATCGAACTCGAGGATCACGGCTGCGGCGGACGCGTGGCCGGCGTCCTCACCAACCGTGGGCGCATTGCGACGCGCAAGGTGTTGTGTGCGGTCGCCGGCTACACGCCGCGGCTGCTCGCCATGGTCGGGCTGCGTTCGCCGATCTACGTCCATCCGCTGCAGGCGATGGTCTCGGAGCCCCTCAAGCCCTGGCTCGATCCGATCATCGTGTCGGGCTCGCTGCACGTGTACGTCAGCCAGAGCGCGCGCGGCGAGCTCGTCATGGGTGCATCGCTCGACCCCTACGAGCTGCATTCCACGCGTTCCACGCTGGACTTCGCGGAAGCTCTCGCGGCACACATGCTCGAGCTGTTTCCCTTCCTTTCGGACGTGAAGATCAATCGGCAATGGGCCGGGATGGCCGACATGACGCCCGACTTCGCGCCGATCATGGGATTGACGCCGGTGCATGGCTTCTACCTCGACTCGGGGTGGGGTACCTGGGGCTTCAAGGCGACCCCGGTGTGCGGCAAGACTATGAGCCATACGGTGGCGAAGGATGCCGCCCATCCGCTGATCGGAGCTTTCGCGTTCGATCGCTTCGCGCGCTACGCCCTGACGGGGGAGAAGGGCGCGGCCTCGGTGGGGCATTGATCGGTGAAGCGCTGACATGAAACTCATGACCTGTCCGATCAACGGTCCGCGGTTGATCAGCGAGTTTGCCTACGGGGGCGAGATGCGCGAGATGCCCGACCCGGTCGCGGTCAGCGATGCAGCCTGGGCCGACTACGTTTTCAACCGCAACGGGGTGCCGGGGGTGAAGAAGGAGTGGTGGTGTCACACGCCTAGCGGCGTGTGGTTTATCGCCGAGCGCGACACGACCACCGACACGATCCAGCGCACCTATCTTTACCAGCCTGGCGCTCGGGTACGAGCGGAGCGGGCCGCATGAGGCGCTTGCCGCCCGTCGCAGGCGAGCGCATCGATCGCAGTCAGGCGGTCGAGTTCGCCTTCGAGGGCAAGCCGCTGCGCGGCTATCGCGGCGACACGATCAGCTCCGCGCTCGCGGCAAGCGGCGTGCGAGTGCTGGGACGGTCGTTCAAGTATCACCGTCCGCGGGGCCTCCTGAGTGCCGCGGGCCACGACGCCAACACCCTGGTCCAGGTGCACTGCGGCGAACGCAGCGTGCCGAATGTGCGTGCCGATGTCGTGCCGGTTGACTCCGGCTGGCGGGTGAGCGCGGTCAATACCCGCGGCGGTCTCCAGCATGACCGACTGGCCGTGCTCGACCGTCTGTCTGCGTTCCTGCCGGTCGGGTTCTATTACAAGGCGTTTCACAGCAAGCGCTGGTTTCCACGCTGGGAGCGTATGTTCCGCCGCTTGAGCGGGCTCGGCGAGGTCGACCTGCGCGCCGGCCGGCGCGGCACGCCGAAGCGTTACGATTTCTGCGACGTGTTGGTCATTGGTGCCGGACCGTCCGGCCTTGGCGCGGCGTTGGCGGCAGCCGGCCGCGGTGCGAGCGTGCTGCTCGTCGATGAGAATCCGACCGCAGGGGGCAGCGGATGGTATGCGCGCGGCGGTGCGACCGCGACGCTGGAGAAGACCGCGGCACTGCTCGCTGCCGTGCGGGCAGATTCCCGGATACGGTTGCTGACGAGCACCTACGCGGCCGGCTATTACGCCGATCACTGGGTGGCGCTGGTGGCGCCCGAGTACCTGGTGAAGGTTCGCGCGCGCAGCGTCGTCATCGCTCAGGGCGCCTGCGAGCAGCCCGCTGTCTTTCGCGGCAACGACCTGCCCGGCGTGATGCTCGCGAGCGCCGCGCAGCGCTTGCTCTACCATCACGCCGTCGCGAGCGCGCAGCGCGTGGCCGTTCTGACTGCCAACGCGGAAGGCTATGCCGCCGCGCTCGATGCGCTGAGCAACGGCCTGGAGTTGGCCGCGGTGCTCGATCTGCGCGCCACAGCGGGTCCGCTCTCGATGCCCGCGGCGCAGGAGCTGACGCGGCGCGGGGTGGCGGTGCACTACGGCGTCACCCCCATCGAGGCGCTGGCGCGCGCGGGCGGAGATGTGGGCGGCCTGCTGTTCGAGAGCACCGCGGGCGCGGCGGCCCAGCCGCAGCGCATCGGGCTCGATGGGATCTGGATGAGCGTTGGATTCGCTCCGGCCAACGCCCTGCTGCAGCAGGCCGGTGCGCGTCTGTCGTACGCGCACGCCGCAGAGCAGTTCCTGCCGCAGACTCTGCCGTCCGGGGTGTATGCCTGCGGCAAGGTCAACGGCGTGTATTCATTCGCTGAGCGCCTTGCCGACGGGGGCGCGGCGGGCGAGCAGGCGGCGGGCCGGCTGGGGTTCGGCGCCGAGGCGGCGCGCGGCCCGTGGGTCGCACCGCTCGAGTGCCCGACGCACCCCTTTCCGGTCTTCCGTCATCCACGCGGCGGAGAGTTCGTCGACTTCGATGAAGACCTCACGGTGAAGGATCTGGAAAACGCCTGCCAGGAGGGATTCGACAGCAGCGAGCTGCTGAAGCGCTTTTCCACGCTCGGGATGGGTCCGAGCCAGGGCAAGCATTCCAACATGAACGCGCTGCGTATCCTCGGCAGGATTCGCGGCGAGTCGCTCGAGTCCCTCGGCACGACGACGGCGCGACCGATGTTTCATCCCGTGCCCCTGTCGCACCTGGCGGGACGGGGGTTCGAGCCGCAGCGGCGCACCGCCCTGGACGGGGAGCACGAGGCGCTCGGAGCGGTGTGGATGCCCGCGGGCAACTGGCGTCGCCCGGAGTATTACGCCGTGCCCGGCCAGACCCGCGAACAGGCCATCCTTGCTGAGGTAGGCGCGGTGCGCACGCGTGTCGGGGTCATCGATGTGGGCACGCTCGGCAAGATCGAGGTGCACGGCCGGCATGCGGCGGAGTTCCTCGAGAGGGTGTACACGGCCCGCTACGCCAACCTCAAGCTCGGCATGAGCCGCTACGGACTGATGCTCGATGAGTCGGGCGTCGTGGTGGACGACGGGGTCGTGGGACGGCTCGGCGTGGAATCGTTTTACTTCACGACCACGACCGGTAACTCCGCCACGCTGTTCCGCGAGTTCGGCCGCCTCGCGACCTGGTGGGGCCTGTCGGTCGGTCTGGTGAACCTCACCGGACACTACTGCGCGTTCAACCTCGCAGGCCCCGACTCCCGTGCGCTGCTCGCCGAGCATACCGCGCTCGATCTCGCCGACGAGGCGTTCCCCTACCTCGGGATCCGCGAGGGACTCGTCGCCGGGGCGCCCTGCCGCATCATGCGAGTGGGTTTCGTCGGTGAGCTCGGTTACGAGATTCATCTCCCGGCGGACTACGCCGTGGACGTCTGGCGGGCGCTGCGGGCCTCCGGCTCGCGCTTTCAGCTGCAGGCCTTCGGCGTCGAGGCACAGCGCATGCTGCGCCTCGAGAAGGGCCATATCATCGTCGGCCAGGACACCGATGGGGTGACGAACGCCCTGGAAATCGATGTGTCCTGGGCGCTCCGGATGGACAAGCCATTCTTCATCGGACAGCGCAGTCTCGCCATCCTGCACAAACAGCCGCGCCGCCAGTCGCTGGTGGGTTTCACGCTGGCGCCTGAGGCGCCGCTGCGCCCGCGCGAGTCGCATCTGGTCCTGAGCGCGGGCCAGATCGCGGGCCGCGTGACGAGCACCGGCTGGTCGCCGACGCTCGCGCGTTGCATCGGTCTGGCTCTGGTGACGCCGGCGCTGGCGGCGGGCCAGAAGCTGCGCATCCGGATCGAAAAGGGACAGGAAGTCGATGCGGATATCGTCCGGCCGCCGTTCTACGATCCACAGGGCGAACGGCAACGATCCACGAGCCCGGGCACGTCCGCTGCGCACGCTGCCGGCCAGCGTACCTCCCTCGTCAGCGCCCGACGCCGTAACCCGCTGGAAACCTGCTCCACAGGGGCCTCGTCCGCGCGAGGGGACCCCGCGGGCGCTCGCTTGCGCTTCGAGGTCCTGTCGCGACGCGAGCGCTTCGGGTGCAAGGGCCCGGGAGCAGAGGCGTGGCTCATGGCCGCGGGCTTTGCGGTGGCGCCTGCGCCCAACAGCGCGCAGGTTGACGCAGGCGGCGTGCTGGTCGCACGCTTGGGGATCGCGGAGTTCCTCGTCGAGTCCGTGGAGGGCGGAGCGGAGCGCGTCGAGTCGGCACGGCGGCAGCTCGGATCCGCCCTTCGGCCGGCGGATGTTTATCCGGTCGCGCGAGCGGATCTGGTGATCGGCATCGGCGGCGCTCATCTCAACCTGCTGTTGCGTCAGATCTGCAGCGTCGATTTCGCGCCGGGGCTCGAGTCGTGCGCGGCTGACTTCGGCCCGGTCACCCTCACCTCCATGATCGGGGTGGGGGTGGTGGCGTTCACCAGAGGCGGCTGCGACCGGGAACCCGTCCTCACACTGTGGGTGGACCCGAGCTTTGCGCATTATTTCTGGACGACGCTGCTCGAGGTGGGACGCGACCTCGGGGCAGTCGCCGTCAACGAATGAAGCGAGCTCGAGGCGCGCATCGTCCTCGAGCCACACAAGACGCCACGAGAGGGGATAGATATGGCACGCGATCCGAAGCACGACGTACTGTTTCAGCCCATCAAGATCGGGCCCAAGACACTGCGCAACCGGTTCTACCAGGTGCCGCACTGCATCGGCGCGGGCTCCGACCGGCCGGGCTTCCAGGCGGCGCATCGCTCGCTCAAGGCGGAAGGGGGTTGGGCCGGAATCAACACCGAATACTGTTCCATTCATCCCGAGTCCGACGACACGCATCGCCTGTCCGCGCGAATCTGGGACGCGGGCGACGTGCGCAACCTGCGGGCGATGACGGACCACATTCACAAGTACGGCGCCCTGGCGGGCATTGAGTTGTGGTATGGCGCTTCGCACGCGCCCAACATGGAATCGCGGGCCACGCCGCGCGGACCGAGCCAGTATGCCTCGGAATTCGAGACCCTGACGTACTGCAAGGAGATGGATCTCGATGACATCGCCATGGTGCAGCAGTACTACGTGGATGCAGCGCTGCGCGCGCGCGATGCGGGCTTCGACATCGTCTACGTCTACGGCGCGCACTCCTATCTGCCGCTGCAGTTCCTGTCCCCCTACTACAACAAGCGCCGCGATCAGTATGGCGGCTCGGTGGAGAATCGCGCGCGCTTCTGGATCGAGAGCCTCGAGAAAGTGCGCAAGGCCGTCGGCAAGGACTGCGCCATCGCGACCCGCTTCGCCGTGGACACCCTCTACGGGCAGGCCGGCATCGAAGCGGAACGCGACGGCGTGAAATTTGCGCGACTGGCCGACCCGCTGGTCGATCTGTGGGACATCGACGTCGGCGATATCGCCGAGTGGGGCGAGGACGCCGGTCCTTCGCGCTTCTATCTGCAGGGACACCAGGTGCCGTGGACGCGGATCATCAAACAGGTGGTGACCAAGCCCGTGCTGGGAGTCGGGCGCTTTACCGACCCGGAGAAGATGACGGAGGTCGTCACCAAGGGAATCGCCGACATCATCGGCGCCGCGCGTCCGTCAATCTCCGATCCCTGGCTGCCGAAGAAGATCGAAGAAGGTCGCCTTGACGACATCCGGGTGTGCATCGGCTGCAACGTCTGCATTTCCCGCTGGGAGATCGGCGGTCCGCCCATGATCTGCACCCAGAACGCGACCGCGGGTGAAGAGTATCGGCGCGGCTGGCATCCGGAGAAATTCCCGAAGAAGACTTCCGAGGACTCCATTCTGGTGATCGGTGCCGGTCCCGCGGGATCCGAGTGCGCGCGCGTGCTGCTGGAGCGCGGCTACACCGTGCATCTGTACGACACGGCGGCGAAGATCGGCGGCCATCTGAACCAGATCACCACGCTCCCCGGGCTGGGGGAGTGGGGGTTTCATCGCGACTACCGCGAGCTGCAGATCGGCAAGCTCGTCAAGAAGAACAAACAGTCGCAGGTGATGCTCGGACAGAAGCCGATGACTGCCGCGGCGGCGCTCGCTTATGGCGCGGAAAAGATCGTCATCGCCACCGGCTCCAGCTGGAACAGCGATGGGACCAACTGCCTGACGCACGATCCCGTCCCGGGCGCCGATGCTTCACGGGCCGATCAGCTCACGCCCGAGCAGGTCCTCGATGGCAAGAAGCCGATCGGCAAGCGCGTCGTGATCCTGAACGCGGATACCTACTTCATGGCGCCGAGCCTGGCGGAGAAGCTGGCGTCGGCCGGCCACGACGTCACGATCGTGACGGGCGTGCACCTTGCCAACTACATGCACTTCACGCTCGAGTACCCGAACATGATGCGCCGCCTGCACGAGCTGCACATCAAGGAGCTGGCAAACACCTTCTGCTCGCGTATCGAGCCGAATCGAGTCGAGGTTTATGACGTGTACGGCGAGGGCTCCAGACGTACCTATCGCGGCCCGGGCGTACCGCCGCGGGATGAGAACCGGACGCAGCGCTGGCTCGATTTCGACTCCCTGGTGCTGGTCACCGGCCGCCACTCGGACGATTCGCTGCACCGGCAGCTCAGGGACAGCAAGGCGAAGTGGGCCGAGAATGGCGTGCAGGCCGTCTACCTGATCGGGGATGCCGAAGCGCCGCGGCTCATCGCCGACGCCACATTCTCGGGCCACCGACTGGCACGCGAGATCGAGGAGCCGAACGCGCAGCTCCCGAAACCCTACCGGCGCGAAGTCGCCGTGTGGGGCGTACCGCACATGCCGGAGGGTAAAACGCTGGTCGAGTACCAGACCTAGCATGAAGCCTGAACTTGCCCGCAGGCGGTTTGCGCCAATCCAATGACACGCGATCCCACCGCCGTCACGCGGGTGCTGTTCGAGGACTTCGCGCCCGCGGCGATTGCCGTCTTCTACGTGATCGCCTTTGCGGCTGTCACGGTCTTCTGCTTCGGCGTCTACGTCGAGGTGAGGAAGTACCGGCGCGGTTCCGCCGCCGACGTGGACGGCCGCCTGCTGGCGCGCTTGCAGGCAATGATCGGCACAGTCCTGAGTCACCGCACCATTGCGCACCGTGATCGGGCCGCCGGCGCCGCTCATCGCCTCATCTTTTACGGTTTCGTGCTGCTGTTCCTCGGCACGGCCACCATCACTCTGGACTACGACATTCTGGGTCCGCTGTTCGGGGTCCACTTCTGGCAGGGGGCGTTTTATCTGTGGTTCTCGCTGGTGCTGGACGTGGCCGGTGTGCTGCTCACCGGCGGACTCCTGTACATGATGTACCGGCGCGGCTGGCTCAAGCCGCCCAAGCTCGACTACGCGCGTCCGGATCGGCAGCCGGGCGATCCGGACTACGACCGCAGTGGCTATCGACGCGAAGACTGGGCGTTTCTGTGGACACTACTGTTGATTGTCGCGACCGGCTACCTGCTCGAGGCGGCGCGGCTGGTCTGGCTCGAGGCGACACCCGAGGTGTCGGCTTACCGCTGGTGGTCGCCGGCGGGCGCGGCGCTGGCCGCGGGCCTGCGTGCGGCGGGCATGAGCGCGGCTAGCGGCGCTGCCTTGCGCACCGGCTTGTGGTGGTTTCACGGGCTGCTGGCGCTGCTGTTCATCGCGGTGACTCCTTTCACCAAGGTCAAGCACATCCTGACCGCCGCAGGCTCGCTCATGTTGCGCGATCCGCTCGCCGCGCAACGCCTGCCGCGAGTCCCCGAGCAGCAGCAACGCGCCGGCGCGCAGTACATCACCGACTTCAGCTGGAAGCAGCTGTTGAGCCTTGATGCGTGCACCAAATGCGGCCGCTGCCACGAGGTCTGTCCGGCCCGGGCGGTGGGCGCGCCGCTCTCGCCGCGCGATGTGATCCTGTCGTTGCGGGAGTTCGCCAACCGCACGCTCGAGTCTGCAACGCTGCCTGCGCAGGCCGAGCTCGACGTGCACGGCAAGGGACCGGGCCAGGTGGCGATGGAAACCTTATGGTCGTGCCGCACGTGCATGGCCTGCGTCGAGGTGTGTCCGGTGGCGATCGAGCACGTGCCGGTCATCGTGCAGATGCGCCGCCAGCTGGTCGAGGCAGGCCAGATGGACCCGCAGCTCAAGAAGACCCTGCAAACGATCCACAAGACCGGCAACTCCTTCGGCGAAGGCAGGCGCAAGCGTGCGACCTGGACCAAGGCGCTGCCCTTTGCGGTCAAGGATGCACGCAAGGACCCGGTCGATGTGCTGTGGTTCGTCGGCGACTACGCGTCCTTCGATCCGCGCAACCAGAGGGTGACGCAGGGCTTAGCTTGGCTTCTGCAGGAAGCGGGAGTCGATTTCGGGATTCTCTACGAGGGGGAGTCGAACGCCGGCAACGATGTCAGGCGTGTGGGCGAGGAGGGGCTGTACGAAGTGCTGGCGACATCCAACATCGAGTCCCTGTCGGCGGCATCCTTCAAGACCATCGTGACCACCGACCCGCATTCATACAACACGATTCGCAACGAATACCCGGACTTCGGCGGTCGCTACGAGATCGAGCACTACACGACGCTCTTGCTGAGACTGCTGCAGGAGGGACGGCTCAGGATCGCGCACCCGCTCGGCCTGCGCGTAACTTTCCACGACCCCTGTCACCTGGGGCGCTTTAACAAAGGCTACGACGCGCCGCGCGAGATTCTGCGCCTGCTGGGATGCGAGCTCATCGAGATGGGCCGCTGCCGCGCCAACTCATTTTGCTGTGGCGCGGGCGGCGGGCGCATCTGGATGCCGGACCCGGTCGGGTTGGACCGGCCGGCGCACAACCGCATGCGCGAGGCGGCAGCCATCCCGGGCTTGCAGGTGTACGTGGTGAGCTGTCCCAAGGACCTGACGATGTTCGAGGACGCGCTCAAGGCGACGGGGAACGAAGGCAGGTTCGTGGTGCGCGAGCTCATCGAGCTGGTGCGCGAGGCACGCGGGCAGCAGCAAGCGGAAGGTGCTGCGGGAGTCGCAGCGTGACGAGGATCAGGCAATGAAGCTGTTGGTAGCGGTCAAACAGGTGGCGGTCCTCGATGAGGATTTCGAGATCCGCGCAGACGGCAGGGACGTGCACGCGGACTTCCTGCTGCGCGATCTGAACGAGTGGGACGATTACTCGCTCGAGGAGGCAATGAAGATCAAGGAGGCGGGGGCGGCACCTGTGGAAGTGGTCGTGGTGTGCGTCGGAGCCGCGGAAGCGGACGAGTCCCTGCGCAAGTGCCTCGCCAAGGGCGCCGACAGGGCTATCCGCGTATGGGACGAGGCGATCGAGGGCTCGGATTCGATCGCCGTAGCGCGGCTCCTCGCCGCCGTTGCGCGCAGGGAGAAGCCGGACATGCTGTTTGCCGGCGTGCAGTCGTCCGACCATGCGTTTGCATCGACCGGAATCGCCACGGCCGCCTTCCTCGATTGGCCGCATGCGGCCGTTCTGACACATCTCGCATACACGGCGGGCGGCAAGAGCGCGGTGTTCCGTCGGGAACTGGAAGGCGGAGAACTGCACGAGATGCAGATCGAGTGCCCCGCCGTGCTCACTATCCAACTCGGGATCAACACCCCACGCTATGCATCCTTGCGCAGCATCAAACAAGCCGCCGCGAAGCCTATCGAAGTGCTGTCATTGGAGGATCTGAATGTAGCGCCAGGCGACGTGGGTGAAAGAGGTTCGCTCTCGCGAGTCCGACGCATGTACGTGCCCGACAAAGGACGCGCCGAGATGATCGAAGGCAGTGTCGAAGAACAGGCGGCGCGGCTTGCGCAGATCATCAAGGAACTGGCCGGGAGCGCCTCATGAGCGGCATTCTGGTCATCGCGGAGCACAGGCGCGATGAGGTCCGCCCCGTGACGCTGGAGCTCGTGGGGGCCGCACAATCGGCCAGGCGCGTTCCCGAGGAGCGCGTCGCGGTGGCCGTGCTGGGCGCCGAGCCGGAACGGTCGGTTCCGAGTGTGAGTGTCGCCGGCGTCGATGAAGTCCTCACCGTGAAGCTCGCCGCCGGCGAGTTCGATCCCGATGCCTATGAAGCCGCAGTGCGTGCCCTGATAGAGGCACGCAAGCCCTCGCTTGTTCTCTTGCCGCACAGCATCGACTCCTTCGGCTATGCGGCCGCCGTGGCGGCGAAAAGCAACCATGGCTTCGCGACCGACGTCTTTCGTTTCGGCTACCAAGACGGTGCGCTGGTCGCGACACGCGGCGGCTACGGCCAGAAAGTCAGCATCGAGATGGACTTTCCAGCCAGGGAAGTCGTTATCCTCACGCTGCGCGCCGGTGTATTCAAGCCGCCGGGAGCGCGCGCGAGTCCGTCTGTCACAAGCTTCGCCGCACCGCCCGCGCGAGCGCGCGTGGTGAGTCGCAGTTTCATCGAGGTGAGCGCCGCCGACGATGTCGATATGACGACGGCCGAGTTCATCCTGGCTATCGGCCGCGGCGTCGGCGAGCAAGCGAACGTCGAACGCTTCCGGGAGCTGGCGGAGGCGGTCGGTGCGGTTCTCGGCTGCTCGCGCCCGATCGCCGATGCCGGCTGGCTTCCCAAGAGCCGCCAGATCGGCCAATCCGGCAAGACCGCGAGCGCCTGCAAGCTGTACCTGGCGATGGGCATCTCCGGGGCGATTCAACACCTTGCAGGGATGAAGCACGTCAGCACCATCGTCGCCGTCAACGCCGATGCGGGCGCTTCGATCTTCACAGTCGCCAAGTACGGGATCGTAGGCGATATCTTCGAGATCGCGGATGCGCTGCACAGTCATTTTGCAAGCTGAGCGCCCGCCCGCTCATCCATTGAGGAGGCACACCACGGCGGGCCGAGGGCCGGCGGCGGGAAGGTTCAGCCCCCTGTGTCGCTTGAACAACGGCGACAGTGTTGACCGGTGTTCGCTCGGCGTGGTATTCGTGCGCAAAATAATTCACCACCATGCAACTGATATCGCCCCAGGCAGAGTCGTAGACATGGGCGCGCCGCCGTCCGTTTCACGGAACTGCTGATCCCTTTTCATGGATTTGCAGACGCCACCGAAGCCTCTGGCACGCGCACTCGCTGCGCTCGAGCGATTCGTGTTCGGCCGGCGCCTGCTGGTGCTGACCGTGCTGGCTGCTTTCACGCTGCTGATGGGGTTCTTTGCCCTGCAGCTGCGGATGACCGCCGGGTTCGAGAAGCAGATGCCGGTCGGCCACGAGTATGTGAAGACGTTCGAGCAGTACCGCAGCCAGCTGTTCGGAGCCAACCGGCTGACGATCGCGGTGCGCTCGATCGACGGGACCATCTGGACCAAGCAGGGGCTGACGAGGCTCTACGACGTAACGCAGGCGATCATGTCGATGCCGAACGTGGATCGCGTCGGCGTGCAGTCGCTGTGGACGTCGAACACCTGGATCAATGACATCACCCCCGAAGGGTTCAAGATCGAGCGTTTGATTCCCGACACGGTCGAGCCCGCATCATTGACTCCCGAGGTGATCGAGACGATCCGGCAGACCACCACGCGCGGCGACTTCGACGGAACCCTGGTTGCGCGCGACCAGTCGAGCGCGCTGGTCACCGCGGAGCTGAACGAGTACGACAAGAACGACGTCAGACTCGACTACATCGCCTACAACCGGATGCTCAATGAGCGCATCCGCGGCAAGTACGAGGATGCGCATTACCGGATCGAGATCATCGGCTTTGCGAAGCAGGTGGGTGAGATTGCCGACGGTGCGCAGGCGGTGCTGACTTTCTGCGGGATTGCCTTGCTGCTGGTGGCGGCGGCGGTGTACTGGTACTGCCGCTCGATCCGTTTCACCGTGCTGCCGATCGTGTGCTCCCTGGCGTCGCTGGTGTGGCAGTTCGGCACATTGCATCTGCTGGGATTCGGGCTGGATCCGCTGGCGATTCTGGTGCCTTTCCTCGTGTTCTCGATTGGCGTCTCGCACGGAGTGCAGCAGATCAACTATATCGTCCGCGAGATCGCCCACGGCAAGAGCACGTTCGACGCGGCACGCGCGAGCTTCTCGGGGTTGCTGGTGCCGGGCACGCTGGCGCTGGTGACCGCATTTGTCTCCTTCATCACGCTGATCCTGATTCCGATTCCGATGGTGCGCGAGCTGGCGGTCACGGCCGCGATCGGAGTCGGTTACAAGATCGTCACCAACCTGGTCATGTTGCCGGTAGCGGCGTCGTACTGTCATTTCGACCGAGCGTTCGCCGAACGAGCCATGCTGGAACGCGAGCGGCGTGCGCGCTGGCTCAGGCAACTGGCGCGCGTCTCCGAACCGCGGAACGCGGTGATTGTCGTGTTCGTGACAGCCGCTGTTCTGGCGCTTGCCGCCTGGCAGAGCCGCGATCGCGTGGTCGGCACGTTGCAGGCTGGCTCCCCGGAGCTGCGGGCCGACAGTCGCTACAACCGCGACGCGGTCGACATCGCGAACAACTACGATGTCGGCCTCGATTGGCTGAGTGTCGTGCTGGAGGCGCTGCCGTCGCCGGAGAACTGCGCTCGCGTGGCTCTCGGCCCCTTCGAGCAGGACCTGGTGTGGACGCTACAGAACGTGCCGGGCGTGACCGGCGTGACTTCGTTCACGTCGATGATGCGCACCTACAGTGAGGGCTACAACGAAAACAACCCGAAGATGAGCGTCGTGCCCATCGATCCGAACTACTACGCGGCGCTGGCGATCGAAATCAACCGCGTGCGCGGTTTCGTCAACGTCGACTGCAGCATGACCGCCGTTCACGCCTACCTGGCCGATCACAAGGCAGCCACGATCACCCGGGTGATCGATGCCGTCAAGGACTTCAGAGCGACGAATCATCTGGATCGGGTCAAGGTGCGGTTGGCATCGGGCAACGCCGGCGTGCTGGCCGCCATCAACGAGGAGGTCTCGCGCAGCGAGCTGCCGATGATGCTCTATGTCTATGCGGCTATCGCGCTCCTGGTGTTGATCGCGTACCGCGACCTGCGGGCCGTCGTCGCCTGCTGTCTGCCGCTTACGGTGGCGACTTTCGTCGGCTACTGGTTCATGAAGGAACTCCAGATCGGTTTGACGGTGGCGACGCTGCCGGTTATGGTGCTGGCGGTCGGCATCGGGGTCGACTACGCCTTCTACATCTACAACCGGCTGCAGGCGCACCTTGCGCAGGGCGAACCGATCGTCGGGGCGCTGGAGCATTCGATCCTGGAAGTCGGCATGGCCACGATCTTCACCGCGATCACGCTGGCGATCGGGGTCGTGACCTGGTCGTTCTCCGCGCTGAAATTTCAGGCCGACATGGGCAAGCTGCTGGCGTTCATGTTCATCATCAACCTCGTGATGGCGATGACCGCGCTGCCGGCCCTGGCGGTGGTGCTGGAGCGCATTTTCCCGCGCCGCA
>Ga0099792_10000019_pt1 | contig 71071 bp, 84 predicted proteins | sample Rivendell_Oct201_8_FD_83780 | JGI IMG/M metagenome (GOLD analysis project Ga0099792, IMG submission 83780) | Vadose zone soil microbial communities from the Eel River Critical Zone Observatory, Northern California, USA -... | ecosystem: Environmental > Terrestrial > Soil > Vadose zone >...
CTGCGACTATCCGCTGCACCTCGGTCTCACCGAGGCCGGCATGGGTTCCAAGGGCATCGTGGCGTCCACCGCCGGCATGGCGGTGCTGCTGCAGGAAGGCATCGGCGACACCATCCGCGTGTCTCTGACACCCGATCCCGGCGGGGACCGCACTCAGGAAGTCATCGTGGCCCAGGAGATCCTCCAGACCATGGGGCTGCGCGCGTTCGCGCCGCTGGTCGTGGCGTGTCCGGGCTGCGGCCGTACCACCAGCAGCTACTTCCAGGAGCTTGCCGCACGCATCCAGTCGCACCTCCGCTTGCGCATGCCGCACTGGCGGCGCGAGTACGCCGGGGTGGAGGACATGACGGTCGCCGTGATGGGCTGCGTGGTGAACGGGCCGGGCGAGAGCAAGCATGCCAACATCGGCATCAGTCTGCCCGGCACCGGCGAGCGCCCGGTGGCGCCGGTGTACGAGGACGGCGAGAAGACCATCACCCTCAAGGGCGAGCGCATCGCCGAAGAGTTCCAGGAGCTCGTCGAGCAGTACGTGGCGCGCCGCTATGCGCGCTCAGGTGACGCATGAGCGAGCTCGCCGCACGCAAGTGCAAGCCCTGCGAGGGCGGCACCACGCCGCTGACGCACAGCCAGGCACAGCAGCTGCTCGGGCAGCTCTCCAGCGCCTGGGTCCTGACCGAAAACGCTCACGCCATCCGGCGCGAGTTCGGATTCCGGCACTTCTACCGCACCATGAGCTTTGTCAACGCGCTGGCGCATATCGCCAACATCGAGGATCACCACCCGGACCTCGAGGTCGGCTACAACTACTGCCGCGTCACCTTCACCACCCACGCCATCCGCGGACTGTCGGAAAACGACTTCGTGTGCGCCGCGAAGGTGGACCTGATCCCTGTTAGTTGATTGGCTGCAAGCGCCTGCGGCGCTTGCAGCAGGCCAACCCTTCAGCTGTGTCGGACACGCGGGCAAAAGGCGCGGCTTTTGCGCGCGAAAAGCTGGCGTGCGCGCGCGCTTAGCGCGCCGCCTGCGGCAACTCCCCGCTCATCCCCAGCGCGCGGCGGATGAAGAAACGCCGCAGCTCCTGGCTGCGATTGACCCACGCCAGGCCGCGCTGCGCCACACGGGCGAGGGGGCCGGAACCGTGGGCGAGCAGACGATCGAACGCCTCGATGGCGGTGCTCATGAGCGCCACCTCGCTCTTGCGCCAGCGCTCGTACGCGCGCAACACACCGAGCGCCCCGGGGTCCTCGCGTTCGGCGGCCGCCGCCAGCACCAGCTGCGCCAGCGCTGCGGCATCCATCAGCCCGAGATTCACGCCCTGTCCGGCCAGCGGATGCACCACGTGCGCCGCATCGCCCACCAGGGCCACGCGCTGCGCGACGTAGCGTGGAGCCGCGAGGCGGCGCAGGGGGAATGAGGTGCGCTCGCTCACCAGCCGCGTACTGCCCAGCGCCAGATCCGAGGCGCGGTCCAGTTGCTGTGCGAAAGCACTCGCGGTGGCGCCCAGGAGCCCGGCAGCCAGGTCGTCGTCGGCGGACCAGACCAGCGAGCTCGTGCCGTCGGCGAGCGGCAGAAAGGCGAGCGTGCCGTCGTGCATGAATCGCTGCCACGCGGTCGCCTGGTGGGGCCTGGCGGTCGCCACGTTCGCCACAATCGCCGTCTGGCGGTAGCCGGAAACCTCGGCGCTGAGGCCTGCCGCCTGGCGCACCGTGGATTGCGCCCCGTCCGCGCCCACCACCAGCCGTGCGGTCAGCAACCGTCCGCTGGTGGTGAGGTTTACGCCCGCGTCGGTTATTTCCAGGGCACTCAATTGCGCGGGCTCGAGGTGTCCGCCCGCGTCCTGGAACGCCCCGAGCAACGCCGTCTGCAGCAGGCGGTTCTCGGCGATGAACCCCAGGTTCGGTTCGCCGGCATCTGCGGCATCGAACACCAGCGCCTGCTCACTCTCGGCAGCCACGCTCTCGTGCCAGATCCGCATGCGCTCGTAGGGCGAGAGGCGCGGCCCGCGCATTCGCGGCCACGCGCCCGCGTGCGTGAGGGTGCGCTCACTGGCACGGGAGAGGGCGACGACGCGCGCCTCCAGCGGCGCATCTGCGGGCAGCGGCTCCGGCGCATCAGGCTCGAGGAGCGCGACGCGCAAAGCGCCGCGGCCGCCGGGGGCGCCGCGCGCGAGCAGTGCCGCGGCGCACGCCCCTACCGGCCCGCCGCCCACGATCGCCACGTCAAACATGGCGCACAGCAAGCCCGCGCGCCAGGCGCGGCGCTGGCCCGCCAAAGCCGGCACTCACACGCGCCAGGGCGCTCTTCGCCGGCGGAACCAGATCGAACATGAGCAAACCGAGATTGCGCAGCAAGCCCACCCCCGGGCGCGAATCCGCGAACAGCTTCACCAGAGAGTCGGTGAAGTGCACGACGCCGCTGCGATCGTGCGCTCGCCACTGCTCAAAGCGGCGCAGCAACGGCGCCGCACCGGCGTCGCCGTGCGCATTGGCAATCACTTCCGCAAGCATCGCGGCGTCGCGTAGCCCGAGATTGAATCCCTGGCCCGCGACCGGGTGCAGCGCCTGGGCGGCGTTACCGATCAGAACCGTGCGCGTCGCCACCGTCGCGCAGGCGCGTGTGAGCTTCAACGCATAGGAGCTGCGCCGGCCGGCACGCACGAAGCGCCCGGCGCGCCAGCCGAACTGCGCCTGCAGCCGTGACAGGTAGCCGGCGTCGTCGAGCGCCAGCAGTTCGCTCGCGTGCTGCGGGCGGCAGGCCCAGATCACGCCCAGTGTGCCGTCGTACAGCGGCAGCACGGCGAGCGCCCCGGTGCGCGTGAAGCGCTCGTAGGCGATACCCTGATGCGCCCGATCCGTCGCCACGGTGGCGACGACCGCCAGCTGATCGTAATCCACCACGTCTGCTGCGATGCCGGCGACCGCGCGGATCTGGGAGTGCGCGCCGTCCGCGGCGACCACCAGGCGCGCCAGCACCGGCTCGCGCGCTCGGGCAGCGCTCACCACCGTGAAGCGCACGGCGTCTGCGCTGATCACGAAGTCCTGCGCACGGGCGGGGACCCGCAGCGCCAGGTCCGGGCTCGCTGCGAGCCTGTCCCACAGCGCCACGCCGATCGTGCGGTTCGCGACCACGTAACCGAAGGCATCGATCCCGTGCTCGGCGGCGTTGAGGCGCGCGAACCCGAATCGCCCGGCCTCCGAGACGTGAATGGCGCGGATGGCTGCGGCCGCGGGCGCAATCGCCTCCCAGCACCCGAGGCCCTCGAAGATGCGGCGGCTGGCGTTGCCCAGCGCCGTGGTCCGTTCGTCGAAGCTCGCCTGCCCCGCCGCCCCGAGCGGGGAGCTCTCTACGAGCAACGACCGCACGCCGGTGCCGGCGAGGCCGGCGGCGAGACTCGCACCGACCATGCCGCCACCGACGATGGCCACGTCGACATCGAGGGGCTTCACGCGGCTGCGCCCCGCGCCATGAGCGCTTCGATCTGATCGGCATCCTTGGGTGCGCGCGCGGTGAGCACCTCCGCTTCGCGTCGCGTCACCACCACGTCGTCTTCGATGCGGATGCCGATATTGCGGAAGCGCTTGGGGACCCCCCGCGCACCGGCGGGCAGATAGATCCCCGGCTCGATGGTCATCACCATGCCCGGCTCGAGCACCCGCCACTCATCGCCCACCTTGTAGTCGCCGACGTCGTGCACGTCCAGGCCGAGCCAATGACCCGTGCGGTGCATGAAGAAGCGCCGGTAGGCGCCGCTGCGAATGAGCGCGGCGACCCGACCCGCGAGGAGCCCGAGCTTCACCAGTCCCTGGGTGATAACCCGCACCGCCGCCTCATGTGGCTCGTTCCAGTGGTTGCCGGGCCGCACGCGCTCGATCGCCGCCCGGTTTGCTTCCAGCACCACTTCGTAGACCGCGCGCTGCTCGGGAGTGAAGCGACCGTTGACCGGGAAGGTGCGGGTGATGTCGGAGGCATAGCACTCCAGCTCGCAACCCGCATCCACCAGCAACAGATCCCCGTCGGCGAGCGGCTGGTTGTTTTCCCGGTAGTGAAGGATGCAGCTGTTACGGCCGCCGCCCACGATCGGTTGGTAGGCGGTATCGGCATTGTGGCGCCGGAATTCGTGCAGCAGCTCCGCCATCACCTGGTACTCGGTGGCTCCGGGGTGGCAGAAGCGCATCGCCCGCTGGTGTGCCCGGGCGGCGATGCGCGCCGAGCTGCGCAGCAGCGTGAGCTCGTGCCGCGACTTGTAGAGCCGCATGTCGTGCAGCACGTGATCGAGCGCCCCGAACTCCTGCGGCGGGTGGCGCCCGTTGCGCGCCTGGGTGCGCAGAGCATTGACCCAGCCGACCACGCGCTGGTCGAAATCCGCGTAAGCCCCCATGGTGTAGAACACGCGGGTGCGGTTCTCCAGCAACCCGGGCAGGATCTCGTCGATATCGGTGATGGGGAACGCATCGTCCGCCCCGTAGTCACGCGCGGCGCCCGCCGGGCCCGCACGGCGCCCGTCCCAGGTCTCGCGGGTCGGATCGCGCTCACGCACAAACAGGATGTACTCGGCGTGTGGCCGGCCGGGCACGAGCACCGCCACCGCTTCAGGCTCACCGAAGCCGGTGAGGTAGTGAAAGTCGCTGTCCTGGCGGTACGGATATTCGACGTCGCTGTTGCGGTGGCGCACCGGGGCGGCGGGCAGCACGGCGATGGAGTCGCGTCCCATCAGGCGCATCAACTGGCGGCGGCGGCGTGCAAACTCGTCTCTCGCCATGAGCTGCGCCCTTCAGTGCAGGGGCGCCGCGGATGGCGCCGGCGGCCGGCGGGCGGCGGCCAGCTCCTCGAACAGCAGCTGCACGCCCACCCGTACGAATTCCACCAGCTCTGCGTAGGCGCTCTCGTTCGACTCCTCCCCCTGCCCGGCGTCGACCGCGGCGCGGGAGATCTCGCCGAAGTCGCGCACGATCTCACCAACCTCCCCGGGCAGTTCGCCGGCGTCCGGGATGGCACCGGCGCCCAGTCCGTAGAGAAATCCCTGGCACCACTCGGCCAGCGCCACGGTGCGCACATCGATCGATTGTGCATCCTCGGGCAGCAGCAGTTCGAACTCCATGTCAGGCTGCAGCAGGGCGTCTGCAGTCGCTGCGTACAGTGCCCGCAGGCTGGCAGCCGCGGCGGGCCCAGCGCGCCCCTCGGGCAGGATCTCGCGCAGCCAGTCCTCGAAGCGGTAGCCGCCAGCGCCACACAGACAACCGGCAAGCGTGCCGTGCGCCTCGGCCGCGTCGGCGTGCGAGCGTGCCTGCGCCAGCAGTTGCTGGATGTGGTTGTAGTCGGGCTGATTCATACGCGCACGGCTCATTATAATTGACCGTACGAAGAGCGCGGCTCTATAGTCCGCGCCATGAGCGACACGACAAGAACACAACTCGATCTCGAGCTGACCCGGCTCACCAAACGCATCGAAGAGCTGATCACGAGCGTGGAGCACCTGAAGGAAGAGAATCGCGCGCTGCGGGCGCGGCACGAGTCGCTCGCGGGGGAGCGCGCCGCGCTCATGCACAAGAACGAGCAGGTGCGCACGCGCGTGGAGGCCATGATCGGTCGCCTGAAGACCCTGGAGCACGGCGCATGAGCCACCAGGATCAGGCGCGGGTGAGTGTCCGCATCATGGAGAAGGAATACGTGGTCGCCTGCCCCTACGAGGAGCGTTCCGCGCTGCTGGATGCCGCCGAGTTCCTCAATGCGCGCATGCGCGAGATCCGCGACAGCGGCAAGGTCGTGGGCCTCGACCGCATCGCGGTCATGGCCGCGCTCAATCTGGCGCACGAGTACCTGCGAGTGAAGGATCGCGAGTCACTGGCTGACAGCGGTGTGGGCGGCCGGGTGCGCGCGCTGCGCGAGCGCGTGGAAGGCGTGCTCGGCAAGGGCCAGCAACTCGAGCTGTGACGCAGGCCGCGGCCCGCCGCTTACCTAAGGCGCGCTACCTACCCTTGGTGTAAAGTGCTCGTGGCGTCGCCTGCGGTGTTCGACAAGTGGGCCGGGTTACCTCGGACCCTAATTGAAACACCCTCGGGACTTTCGGCTTGCGCGCAGCGCTGTGCAAGTCCGCCTCGGAGCGGAAAGCCTTACCTGCCGCAGCTCGTCCCACTTGTTGCTCTGGTTCGAGAGCAACGGCCCGCACCGGCACATGCGGGTGGCGCTACCTGAATCCTCACCGGGCGGCGCCCGCAGACAGCTGCGGGCGAGCCTCGTTGCCCGGCGCCGCGGCGTGCCGGCGCGCGAGCGCCAGAGCACCTCGCTCCTCGTGGCGCGCAACGTCGACCGGGCCCTGCAGCTGCGCTCGCACTGGCGTATCGCGGTGTATGCCGCCCTGCCCGATGAACTCGACACCGCCCCGCTCATCGCGCTGGCGCAGGAGCGCGGCTGCCGCCTCTACCTGCCGCGCATCGACCGGCGGCGTGCCTCGCGCGCCATGCAGTTCGTGGAAATGCGCGGCCCGCTGCGCCTTAACCGCCTGGGGATTGCCGAGCCTGCGGCGGCGGCCACGATCGGCGCGCGCTGGCTGGACGTGGTGTTCCTGCCGCTGGTGGGGTTCGATCGGCGCGGCGTGCGCCTCGGAACTGGCGGTGGCTATTATGACCGCGCATTCGCGTTCCGGCGCTGGCGCAGCGCCTGGTTCGCGCCGCGCCTGGTGGGTCTCGCCTATGGCTTCCAGCAGCTCGAGCACATCACGGCCGCGGCCCATGACGTGCTGATGGATGCGGTAGTGACCGAAGAGGGGATCATCCGATGCGCTACTGGCTGATGAAGACCGAGCCCGGCACCTTCGGCGTCGAGCATCTCGCCGCCGCCCCGCGCAGCACCACCGCGTGGGACGGGGTGCGTAACTTTCAGGCGCGCAACATGCTGCGGGATGAGGTGCGCCGGGGTGACCAGGCGTTTCTCTACCATTCCGGCGCGGTGCCGGGCATCGTCGCCGTCATGCAGATCGTGAAGCAAGGCTACCCCGATCCCACCGCCTTCGATCGCAAGCATCACCACTACGATCCCGATAGCGATCCCGCGAATCCGCGCTGGTTCATGGTGGACGTGCAGTTGAAGCGCCGCCTCGCGCGTACCATCGCGCTCGAAGAACTGCGAGCGCATGCCGGCAAGGAGCTCAAGGGTATGGTGCTGTTGCGCCCGGGCAATCGACTGTCGATCACGCCGGTGGAAGCCGCGCACTGGAAGTTCATCCTCTCGCTCGAGTGACTCGCGAGAGCGGTGCTGCGCGCCGCACGCGAGTCCTCATGCGCGCTCGCCTTAGCACACTTCACCGTGTGCTCGCTTGTAATTTCGATTCGCGTGTATATACTCGGGCCCCGGACTAACCCGTCAATTGGAGAGCCAACATGGCGAAGGCAAAGAAGAAGGCCAAGAAGAAAGCTGCTAAGAAGAAATAGGCCTTAACTCGGCGGTCGCGAAAGTGGCCGCCGAGTCGTATTCGAAGACTGTGCCCGCTGCTGACGCGGGCACAGTCGTTTCTGGAAGTCACCGGCGCGCGGGGTGGCGATGGATGCTGAGGCAAACAAGCGGCGTGCGGCGCTGGCGGCGCTGGAACTGGTTCCCAGCGGGGTCACGATCGGCGTCGGCACCGGCTCCACGGTGAACCTGTTCATCGAGGCCCTCGCCGCCAATCCCGCTCGTGTGCGCAGCGCCGTGTCGAGCTCGCAGGCGAGCAGTGCACGGCTGCGCGCCGCAGGCGTCGTGGTCGTCGATCTGAACGAGCTCCCCGACCTCGCCCTCTACGTCGACGGCGCCGATGAGGCGACTGCCGCCCGGCATCTGATCAAGGGCGGCGGCGGCGCCCTCACACGCGAGAAGATCCTCGCCGCGGCCGCGCAGCGCTTCGTGTGCATCATCGACGACACCAAGATGGTCACCACGCTCGGCCGTTTCCCGTTGCCGATCGAGGTCATTCCCATGGCGCGCGCGCTGGTCGCCCGGCAGCTCACCGCGCGCGGCGGCCGACCGCTCTGGCGCCAGGGGTTCGTCACCGACAACGGCAACCACATCCTCGACGTGCACGATCTCACCATCGCTGATCCGGTCGCGCTCGAGCGTGAGCTCAACCAGATCACGGGCGTGGTGACCGTCGGACTGTTCGCGGTCCGCCCCGCAGACGTGCTGCTGGTCGGCACCCCGCACGGCGTCCAGACCCGCTAGCAAACGCTCTGGGAACGCCGGCAGGCGAGGTTCCTGCCGTGTGAGTTCCGCCGCTGCCTTTCGAGCCTCGATTCCTGCCGCTCATCCCCGCGGAACAGCCCGCTTCACGCGCAGGCTTTGTCCTTTTGCGGGCAGACAGCATCAAATCGAACGGGAAACGCAACGTGGAGAGCCGCAATGAGCAACTGCAAGACGATCGGTGCTGCGTCCTCAGGCCTGGTGGCTTTGGCGTCCGCTGTCTGCCTGCTGGGCAGCGCCCAGGCGCCGGCGTCGGATACGGCGAATGCTCAGCACAGCGTGACCGTCAGCTACCGCGACCTGAATCTGTCCACGGTCGATGGTGCCACCACCCTCTATCGGCGCATCAGCGGCGCCGCACGGTTAGCCTGCGGAGAGCGGGATCACAGCCTCTTCGAGCAACGCCACTGGGAGAGCTGCGTTCAAGGTGCAATCGCCGGTGCTGTCGCCACGGTGAACAACCCCCTGCTCAGGACCGTGCACAGCCGCGAGACCCCTCGGACCCACGTGACGGCCATGCTGGCCAGGTAAAAATGGAAAGGGCCCGTCACATGGACGGGCCCTTTCAATTGGCTGGGGGACTAGGATTGCTCGGCGCCTGCGGCGCCTCGGCCCTTCGGGCCCGACAGCTTCGCTAACGCGAAGCCGTCGTCCAACCGCGCTCGAAGACTCGCGCGGTTGTCGAACCTTCGGTTCTCATCCTAGTCCGCCGCACCTCCGGCCTAGAAATGGAAAAGGCCCGTCACATGGACGGGCCCTTTCAATTGGCTGGGGGACTAGGATTCGAACCTAGGTAAACGGAGTCAGAGTCCGTTGTCCTACCACTAGACGATCCCCCAGGAGGGCGGGATACAAAATCGAGCGGGCGAGCACCGAGCTGTGTGCCCCGCGTAAGCCCGAAACGCTTAACGCTTCGAGTACTGCGGCCCGCGGCGAGCCTTGCGGCGTCCGACCTTCTTGCGCTCGACTTCACGCGCATCGCGCGTCACGAAGCCCGCAGCGCGCAGCGGCTTGCGCAGGCTCTCATCGTACTTGATGAGCGCGCGGGTAATGCCGTGACGGATCGCACCCGCCTGGCCGGTGATGCCGCCGCCGTCGACCTTGACGGCGATGTCGAAGCTGCTGACAAGCTTCACCGCCTCGAGCGGTTGGCGCACGATCATGCGGCCGGTCTGGCGGCCAAAGAAGTCGTCGAGCGTACGGTCGTTCACCGTGATACGCCCGCTGCCGGGCTTCAGGTACACGCGCGCCGTCGCGGTCTTGCGGCGGCCGGTACCGTAGTGATTCTGCTGGGTCGCTGGCATGTACGGTCCTATTGAATCTCGAGCGGCTTGGGCTGCTGCGCCTTGTGGGGATGTTCGCCGCCTGCAAACACGTGCAGCTTCCTGAACATGCGGCGGCCGAGCGGGTTCTTCGGCAGCATGCCCTTGACCGCGAACTCGATCACGCGCTCGGGGTGCTCACTGAGGAGCTTCTCCAGCGCGATCGACTTGATGCCGCCGATATGGCCGGTATGGTGGTAATAGATCTTGTCGGAGAGCTTGCGCCCGGTGACACGGATCTTCTGGGCGTTGACCACCACGATGTGGTCGCCCATGTCCACGTGCGGGCTGTAATCAGCCTTGTGCTTGCCCTTGAGACGATGGGCGATCTGTGAGGCCAGCCGCCCGAGCGTCTTGTCGCTGGCGTCGACGACGAACCAATCGCCACGGACGGTACCGGGCCTGGCAAATACGGTCTTCATAGGTCACTCGTGGCGGTGCGCCCGCCGTCGGGGAAAACCCTGGACGGCCGGGGCCGAAAAAAGGCGGGGAAGTGTACTCAAGCAGGTGCGGCAATGCAAAGGCGCCCCGGGAGCGCCCCTTAAGGGGCCTAAGCGCTCCCGGCCGTAGGGTTTGTCAGTCCGGATTGCCCCTATAATAGAAGACTTAGATATGGAGTCAGGTCCCCTTCTCGACTCTGCCATCGCCGCCCTTGACCGTGGACTGCGCTCCGTCTTTGCGCCCGCCAGGACGTCCCGGCCCGTCCCGGGCGGTTCGGTCCAGGGGCCGGACTCCCCGCCCCTGCCGGTTGCGGAACGGCGTGCCAGCGCGGCCCTCATGCGCGTCAACCACGCCGGCGAGCTCGCTGCCCAGGCGCTCTATCACGGTCAGGCCTTCGTCGCCCGCTCCGTCGCGACGCGCGACATGCTGATGGCCGCGGCGCGCTCCGAATCCGATCATCTCGCGTGGTGTGAGACGCGCCTGAAGGAGCTCGCCGCGCGTCCGAGTCTCCTCAATCCGCTCTGGTACGCAGGGTCCTTCGCCATCGGTGCCGCCGCCGCGCTGCTGGGCGATCGCGCCAGCCTGGGGTTCGTGGCCGAGACCGAGCGTCAGGTCGAAGGGCACCTCGATGATCACCTCGGTAGACTCCCGGCAGGCGACGCTCGCAGCCGTGCGATACTTGAGACCATGAGGGCGGAAGAGATCGCGCACGGCGCGGCGGCCGCGGCCGCCGGCGGCGCCCCTCTGCCCGCACCGGTGTGCGCGCTCATGCGGTACACCGCCCGTGTCATGACAGGCACTGCCTACTGGGTTTGATCCCGGGAGCCGCTATGGAAGAGAACATCAAGCCCTTGAGCGAGATTCCCGCGATCAACCGGTTCCTGAGTTACTGCCGCATCCGCGCGGTCCCCTCCAAGACCGTGGTCATTCACGCCGGCGACCTGCCGGACGTCCTCTACTACATCATCAGCGGCTCGGTGGAAGTGATGATCGAGGACGAGGAAGGCAATGAAATGGTGCTGGCCTACCTCAACCGCGGGCAGTTCTTCGGCGAGATGGGCCTGTTCTACGAGCAACCGACACGCAGCGCCTGGGTCCGCACGCGCAACCAGTGCGAGCTCGCGGAGATGACTTACCCGCGTTTCCGGCAGATTGCCGCGGAGAGCCCGGGACTGGTGTTCGAGCTCGCCACACAACTGGCCACGCGCCTCGACCGTACCAACCGCAAGCTGGGCGATCTCGCCTTCGTCGATGTCACCGGCCGCGTGGCTCACGCCATCATGGATCTGTGCGGCGAACCGGACGCCATGACGCACCCGGAAGGCATGCAGATCAAGGTCAGCCGTCAGGAGCTCTCGCGCCTGGTCGGCTGCTCGCGCGAGATGGCGGGCCGGGTGCTCAAGGTGCTGGAGGAGCAGGGCCTGTTGCGCGCCACCGGCAAGACCATCGTCGTCTTCAACGCCCGGCCGAAGATGAAGACCCGCCCGGTCATCGTGCCCGCGAAGCCAGCTGCGGCGGCCGCCAACAAGGTCACGAGCCCGCTCGACCTCGACGACGATGAGGATGATGACGAGGACGACGAGAACGAGAACGAGTAGCGCGAGACCCGCGGCTCATCCCGCGGCGCAGCGCCCCGGCCGCCGCGCCTGAGGGGCCACCGCTTCACAGGGCGATCTGGCGCCGCATCTCCCGGATAGTCTGAGCGTAGTCGCGACTGCCGAAGATCGCCGATCCCGCGACGAATGTGTCCGCTCCGGCTTGGGCCGCAGAACGGATGTTATCGGTCTTGATCCCGCCATCGACCTCCAGGCGCACCGCGCGGCCGGTGCTGTCGATGCGGGCGCGCGCGGCGGAGAGTTTGCGCAAGGTGGCCGGAATGAACTTCTGCCCGGCAAAGCCGGGATTCACCGACATGATGAGCACCATGTCGAGCAGCTCGAGGGTGTAGTCGAGGTAGTCGAGCGGCGTGGCGGGATTGAACACCAGTCCCGGCCGGCAGCCGTGCTCGCGGATCAGGCCGATGGTGCGATCGATGTGCTCGGAGGCCTCCGGGTGAAAGGTGATGAACGTGGCGCCGGCGGCGGCGAAGTCCGGCACGATGCGATCGACCGGGCGGACCATCAGGTGCACGTCGATCGGCGCCTTGACGCCGTGCCTGCGCAGCGCCTCGCACACCATCGGACCGATGGTGAGGTTCGGCACGTAGTGGTTGTCCATCACGTCGAAGTGAATGAGATCGGCGCCGGCGGCGAGCACCGCGTCGACCTCCGCTCCGAGCCGCGAAAAATCGGCAGATAGAATCGATGGCGCAATCCAGGCGGGCTGCATGGCCACAGTCTAACCCCGATCGAGACTCAAGCTGTCAGGCGCGCGAGCGCCTCGCGGTACTTGTCGCTGGTGCGCGCGATGATCTCGGGCGGCAGTTTCGGTCCCGGCGCCTGCTTGTTCCAGTCGAGGGTCTCCAGGTAGTCGCGTACGAACTGCTTGTCGAAGCTCGGCGGACTCGCGCCCGCGCGATAGCTGTCCGCGGGCCAGAAGCGCGAGGAGTCCGGCGTCAGCACTTCGTCGATGAGCGTCAGTCTGCCGTGTGGATCGACGCCGAATTCGAACTTGGTGTCGGCGATGATGATGCCGCGGCCGCGCGCGTGCTCGGCCGCGAACCCATACAGCGCCAGCGCGGTGTCGCGTACCGCAGCGGCAAGCTCCGCACCGATGAGCCCGGCCAGTTGCTCGAAACTGATGTTCTCGTCGTGAGCGCCCATGCGCGCCTTGGTCGCCGGCGTGAACAGCGGCTGCGGCAAGCGTCCCGCCTGCTTCAGACCCGCAGGCAAGGCGATGCCGCACACCCGCCCGCTCGCCTGGTAGTCCTTCCAGCCCGAGCCGATCAGATAGCCGCGCACCACCGCCTCGACGGGCAGCGCCTTCAGGCGCCGCACGATCACCGTCCGACCGGCCAGCAGGGCGCGTTCGCCCTCCTCGCTAACCACCTCCGCCGGATCGCGGCCCGTCAGGTGATTCGGCACCAGGTGCCGGGTGCGCGCGAACCAGAAGTTGGATATGCCGTTCAGCACCCGCCCCTTGTCGGGAATCGGATCGGGCAGCACCACGTCGAAAGCCGACAGTCGGTCGGTGGTCACGATGAGCATGGTGTCGTCATCGACGGCGTAGATGTCGCGCACCTTGCCCTCGTGGATGCGGGTAAGGCCGCTGAGTTCGGTGCGGTAAACGACGGGCGCCGGCATGCATTGGTACTATAGCGACCCTTTGAGCCTGCGACACCCTTCGAGCGCGACGCCAAGCCATGAGAATGAAATGGATCGGCAAACTCACCGGCGGGCTGCTGGGTGCGGTCGCGCTCGGTCCGATCGGGGCCGCGCTCGGCGTGCTGCTCGGGCACCAGTTCGATGAGCACGGCGAGGAGCTGCAGGCGCGAGTGTTCGCGGGCGAGGACGTCGCTGCGATCGGCGAGCGCTTCTTCCGCGCCACCTTCCGTGTCATGGGCTGTCTCGCCAAGGCCGACGGCCGCGTGTCGGAGCGGGAAATCTCCGCCGCGCGCGCCGTCATGGGCGAGCTGCGCCTCGATGGCCCGCAGGTGCGCGAGGCGATCGCCTGCTTCAGCGCCGGCAAGCTCCCGGCCTTCGACCTCGGCAGCGAACTCGTCGCCCTCAGACGCGCCTGCCGCGGGCGGCCCGCCCTGCTGCGCGTGTTCCTCGAGGTCCAGGTGCGCTGGGCGCTCGCCGGCAACGATCTGCAAGGCCCGGTGCGGCCCCTGCTGGGACGAATCGCCGCCGCGCTGGGGATCTCGTCCGTCGAGCTGGCGCAGGTCGAGGCGGTGTTGCGCATCCAGCGCGGGGGCTCTCGCCCGGGCGAGGCGCGTGGTGCCGGCACCCCGGCACGCGACCGCTCGCTCGAGGAGGCCTATCGCGTGCTCGAGACCAGCGCGGGCGCGAGCGATGAGGCGGTCGTCAAGGCCTACCGCCGGCAGCTGCACCGCCATCATCCCGACAAGCTCAAGGCCAACGGCTTGCCGGAGTCGATGATGGCGCACGCCAAGCAGCGCACGCAGCAGATCATCGAAGCCTACGAACTGATCCGCGAGCGCCGCGGCATGAGTTAGGCGCGCTGCGCCCACTCCTCAATGATGCCCTGGATCGCGCGCACGCCATCGGTCAGCGCCGCCGGCCCCGGCTGCAGGATGAGCGCTGACTTGATCTCGCGCACGTAGCCGTCGCGTACCGCCGGGATGGCGTCCCAGCCGGGCCGCGCACCCAGGCGCTGCGGCTGGAACTTCTTGCCGCACCACGAGCCGAGCACGATGTCGGGAGCGCGGCGTGGCACTTCCAGCGGATCGGCGATGATGCGATTGCGCCCCAGCCCCTGGCGCGCGAGCTCGGGGAAGCACTCCTCGCCCCCGGCAAGCTGCACCAGCTCGGACACCCACTGGATGCCGCTGATCAGGGGATCGTCCCATTCCTCGAAATACACGCGCGGACGGCGCGCCAGGGCGGCCGCGCGCACGCGCACCTGCTCCAGTCCCGCGCCCAGCTCATCCACCAGCGCCTGCGCCTTGGCCTCGCAGCCGATCATGCCGCCCAGCGTGCGGATCATGCGCAGGATGTCCGCGACGCTGCGGTGATTGAAGACGTGCACCTCGAGGCCGGCACGCACCAGCTCGGCGGCGATGTCGGCCTGCAGGTCGGAGAAGCCCAGCACCAGGTCCGGGCGCAACGCCACGATGCGGTCGGTACGGGCACTGGTGAAGGCGGAAACCCGCGGCTTTTCGCGGCGTGCGCGTGGCGGGCGCACCGTGAAGCCTGAGATACCGACGATGCGCCAGTCCTCTCCGAGCCGATACAGCGTCTCGGTGGTCTCTTCGGTCAGGCACACGATCCGCTGTGGAAATCCTGAAATTGCCGTCATGGGGCACCGCACCTCAAAGGCGGTGAGCACTGTATCCTTAAGGCATGTGGATGCGCATCTGGGCATTTCTCGACTGGTGCTTCTTCGGACCGGCCTCGGCGCGCGCCGGCCTGCTCGGCGGGAGTCTGCGCGTGCTGCGCTACCCGTATGCGGTGGTGCGTGACCTGGCGCGCGGGGAAATCAACCTGCGCGCCATGAGCCTGGTGTACACGACGCTCCTGTCGCTCATCCCGCTGCTCGCCTTCAGTTTCGCCGTGCTCAAGATCTTCGGCGGGCGCCGCGACCTTGAGCCGATCGTCTACGAGTTCTTTCGCCCGGTGGGCGGTGCGGCGGCGACCGAGCTCACCACGCGCGTGCTGCAGTTCGCCAGCCACGTCAGCAGCGGCGTGGTGGGATCGGTGGGCCTGGCGCTGCTCGCCTGGACGCTGCTGGGTACCATCAAGAAGGTCGAGGACAGCTTCAACTTCCTGTGGCACGTGGACCAGCCGCGCAGCCTGGCGCGCCGGCTCGCCGAATACACGAGCCTGCTCATCGCCGGCCCGGTGCTGCTGGTGGGCTTCGTGGGCCTGTCGCACGCAGCCCTGGCGAGCGCTCCGGTGCAGGAAATGGTGCACCTGCCCCTGCTGCAGCGCCTGCGCGGCACGGGTATCGGCCTGGCGCCCTACGTGATGGTGACGGGGTTCTTCACCGCACTCTACATGATGATTCCCAACACCCGCGTGCAGTGGCGCGCAGCGCTCATCGGGGCGCTGGTGGGTGGCGTCCTGTGGGCGGCGGTCGGCAAGATGTTCACCGCGTTCGTCATGTACTCCACGCGCCTCACCATGGTGTACGCCGGATTCGCCTTCGTGGTGGCGGCGCTGCTGTGGACATATTTCGGCTGGCTGATCCTGCTCGCCGGTGCGCAACTGTCGTTCTACGTGCAGAACCCCACCTACTTGCGCCTGGGGCTGCAGCAGCTGCGGCTCTCGAGCGTGGAGCTCGAGCAGTTGGCCCTGAAGCTGATGTACTTCGTGGGCCGCACGCACGTCGCCGGCGGCTGGCGCTGGAGCGTTAATCGCCTCGCCACCGAGCTCGGGCTGCCCGGCATCGCGGTGGCGCAGATGGCCGCGACGCTCGAGCGCGCAGGACTGCTGATCGTCACGGACGACGACGAGCTGGTCCCGGCGCGCGACATCGGGGGCATCAGCGTGTACGAGATACTCGATATCGCGCGCAATCACGGCAGCGGCCACGTCGCGCCCCGCAACCTGCCCATTCCCCCGGTCGACCGGCTGCTGGCCGGTGTCGAGGACGCGCGCCGCCATCGCTGCGGCGAGCTCACGCTACGCGACCTGGTCGATGAGGCTGCGCGGCCGGCGCTGCAGCTCACTCCCCGGCAATCGTCATCTCGCTGAGCAGCACCGAGCCGGTGCGGATACCGCCGCGCACGTCGCAATCGTCGCCGAGCGCCACGATGTGCCGGTACATGGGCCTCAGATTGCCGGCGATGGTGATCTCGTGCACCGGATACGCGATGGCGCCGCGCTCCACCCAGAAGCCGCTCGCGCCGCGCGAGTAGTCCCCGGTCACCCCGTTCACGCCCTGTCCCATCAACTCGGTCACCAGGAGCCCCGTGTCCAGGCGGTTGAGGAACCCGGCAGCATCCAGCGCTCCCTCGGCGCTGGTCACGATGAGGTTGTGAACGCCGCCGGCGTTGCCGGTGGTGGTCAGCCCCAGACGCCGCGCGGAGTAGCTGCCCAGCACGTAGCCACTCACCACCCCGTCGCGCACCAGCTCGCGATCGCGCGTGGCGGCGCCTTCCTGGTCGAACGGGCTGCTGGCGAGGCCTTTACGGATGTGCGGCCGCTCCTGCATCTGCAGGAACGCCGGGAAGATCTGCTCGCCGGCCGCGTTCAGCAGGAACGAGGACTTGCGGTACTGGCTGGTGCCGCTGATCGCGCCGACGAAGTGCCTGAACAGGCCGCGCGCCACGTCGGGTGAGAAGGCCACCGGGACCTTGCGGGTGGTGAGGCGGCGCGCACCGAGCCGCGCCACGGCGCGTACACCTGCGGTGCGGCCGACGCTGGCGACACCTTCAAGCTCTGTCGGGTCGCGCGCGATGGTGAACCAGTAGTCGCGCTGCATGTCATCGCCGGCCTGCGCGATGAGGGAGCAGCTGACCGAGTGGCTGGTGGCCGAGTAGCCGGCGAGAAAGCCGAGCGAGTTGCCGTAGACACCCGTGTGGCGCTGGCTGCTCACGGATGCGCCCTCGGAGTTGGTGATGCGCGGGTCCACACCCAGGCCCGCGGCCTCACATTCGCGCGCCAGCTCGATCGCGCGCTCCGGGGTGACGTCCCAGGCGTGATCGAGATCGAGGTCGGGGATCTCGCGGGCGAGCGCCTCGGGCTCCACCAGCCCGGCATACGGGTCCGCGGCGGTGTAGCGGGCGATCGCACAGGCCTTTTCCACCGTCTCGCGCACCGCGGCGGCCGCCAGGTCCGCGGTACTCGCCGAGCCCTTGCTCTGCCCGAAGTAGACGGTCACTCCGAGGCCGCGGTCGCGCTGATACTCGAGCGTGTCGACCTCGCCCAGCCGCACGCTCACGGACAACCCCTGGGCGAGCGAGGCGTCGGCTTCGCACTGCAAGGCGCCCCGGCGGCGTGCTTCCTCGAGCGCGAGACTGGCGACGTCAGCGAGTTGGCGGATTGGCCCGGATTCGGGTGGTGGTTGCATCGTGCGTGATTCGGCTGAGCGTTAGGCTTAAATTGTAGCTTACCGCCTGGCACCGCAGCGGTGAGCGCACCAACGAGCCGCCCGTGACCGCCGCACCGCACGACCCCGAAGATGCTAACGACACCCCGCGGCCTCCCAGCAAGAGCGCGCGCAAGCGCGCTGCGCACGACGCCCAGCACCTGGGCGAGGCGCTGGTGCGCCTGCGCGATGCGGAGCTGGACGCCCTGCAGTTGCCGGAGGCCCTGAGCGAGGCGATCCGTGCGGCGCGCAACATCACCAGCCGCGCGGCCGCGGCGCGCCAGCGCCAGTACATCGGCAAGCTGATGCGCGCGGTGGACGTGGAGCCGATCCGCGCCGCGCTCGCCGCGCATAGCGAACATGCCGCACGCGAGAGCGAGCGTTTCAAACGTGTCAGTGCCTGGCGCGAGCGGCTGATCGCTGAAGGGCCGACGGCCCTGGCGGAGCTGGCGCGCTGGCGACCGGATCTCGATCGAGCGCAATGGGAGCGGCGTGTCAGCGCCGCCCAGGCGGAGCGGCGCCGCGCCGCCGGCGCCGGCGCGGCTGCCAGGGAGCTGTTTCGCGCGCTGCGCGCATTGTTCGATACAATGCCGTGATGAAACCGCTCGTCGGCATCATTATGGGCTCATCGTCCGACTGGGAGACGATGCAGTCCGCCGCGGAGGTGTTGGACAAGCTCGCGGTCCCATACGAAGTGCGCGTCGTGTCCGCGCACCGTACCCCCGACCTGTTGTTCGAATACGCCGCAGGCGCACGCGCGCGGGGACTTGAGGTGCTGATCGCCGGCGCCGGCGGCGCCGCGCACCTGCCCGGCATGACCGCCGCCAAGACCATCCTGCCGGTGCTCGGCGTACCGGTGCAGTCGAAGTCCCTGGGGGGACTGGATTCACTGTTGTCCATCGTGCAGATGCCGGCCGGCGTGCCGGTGGCGACGTTCGCGATCGGCGCTGCCGGCGCGGCCAACGCCGCGCTGTGTGCGGCGGCCATCCTCGCCAACCGGCACCCCGCCATCGCCACGGCGCTGGAAGCCTATCGCGAGCGTCAGACCGCCGGCGTGCTCGGCAACCCCGATCCGCGCGCGACGCCGCGCACATGACGGTCGGCATCGTGGGCGCCGGCCAGCTCGGCCGCATGCTCGCTTTGGCGGGCTATCCGCTGGGGCTGGATTTCCTGTGTCTGGACCCCTCGAGCGAGGCGCCCGCGGGCCGGGTCGCCCCCCTGCTGCACGGCGCCTTCACCGATCAGCGGCTCCTCGCCCGTCTGGCGCGCCGTTGCGAGGTCCTGACCTTCGACTGGGAGAACGTGTCGGTTGCGAGCCTGCGAGCCGTGGCGCGCCTGCACGGCGCGCGTATCTGTCCGCCGATCGCGGCGCTCGCCGCCGGCCAGGACCGGGTGGCCGAGAAGCGCCTGTTCGAGCGCCTGAGGATTCCCACCACCCGCTGGCGCGCCGTGAGCTCACGCGCGCAGCTAACGCGCGCCATCGCCGCCATCGGCCTGCCCGGTGTGCTCAAGACACGCCGGCTCGGCTACGACGGCAAGGGTCAGGCCGTGATCCGCACGGCGGCGGATGCCGGGCGGGCCTGGAGCGCGCTCGGCACGGCACCGCTGCTCTATGAGGAGTGGATCCCGTTTGATTGCGAGGCGTCGATCATAGGCGCGCGCAGCGTCAGCGGCCGGCTCGCAGTCTATCCGCTGTGCGGCAACGTCCACGGCGCTGGTGTCCTGCGACTCACCTGCGCGCCTTTCGGGCCGCCGCGCTGGCAGCGCCTGGCCGCGCGCTATCTCAGACGCGTGCTGGCGCATTTTCGCTATACCGGCATCCTGACCATCGAGTTCTTCGTGCGCCGCGGCAGGCTCATCGCCAACGAGATGGCGCCGCGCGTGCACAACTCCGGACACTGGACCATCGAGGGCGCCGCCACCAGTCAATTCGAGAATCACCTGCGTGCCATCCTCGACCTGCCGCTCGGCGCCACGCGAGCGCTCGGGCACAGCGCCATGATCAATCTCATCGGGCAGATGCCCGCACGCGCATCCCTGCTGGCCCTCGATGGGGTGCACCTGCACGACTACGGCAAGCAGCCGCGGCCCGGGCGCAAGGTGGGTCACTGCACCGTGGTCGAGCCGACCCCCGCCCGGCGTGACGCGCGCGCACGACGCCTGCTCAAGGATTTGGCCGTCGGCGTTCGCATCCCGTAACATCGGCTGCGAGTCAACAAGCATGTATCTGGAACCCTTCAAGCTCAAGGAATTGCCGTTCCGGCTGAGCCCGGACCCTCAGTTCCTGTACCTGTCGAAGCAGCACGCCCGCGCCAAGGCCTACATGGAGTCGACCATCTGGTTCACCGACGGCTTCGTGGTGATCACCGGGGAGATCGGCTCGGGCAAGACCACGCTGATCGAATCCTTCCTCAAGGAAGTGCCGGCGGATGTGGTAGTGGCGCAGATCAACCAGACGCAGGTGTCGGCCATCGACTTCCTGCAGGCGATGCTGGTGCAGTTCGGCTTCTCGCCCTTCAAGATGCGCAAGGCCGAGCTCATCAGCACGGTCAACAACTTCCTGGTCGAGCAGTACGCCGCCGGGCGCAAGGTGCTGCTGATCGTCGATGAGGCGCAGAACCTGACCATGCGCGTGCTCGAGGAAATCCGGCTGCTGTCGGGCGTGGAGACCACCAAGGACAAGGTGCTGCGGATCATTCTCGCCGGACAGCCCGAGCTCAACGACAAGCTCGACGCGCCCGAGCTCGCCCAGCTCATGCAGCGCGTGCGGCTGCGGTTCCACCTGCAAACGCTGTCGGAGACGGAGACGCGCAGCTACATCCAGCACCGGCTGGACGTAGCCGGAGCCGGGGACCGCGAGATCTTCGCCGCCGATACCTTTGCCGAGGTGTTTCGCTACTGCGGCGGCGTACCGCGGCTGGTCAATACGCTGTGCGATACCGCTATGATGGCCGCCTACACCGCGGATCGCAGCACGGTCACGCGCGCAGACATCATCGCCGCGGTGCGCGAGCTGCAGTGGGTGGAGTACGGCGCTCGCCCCCAGGCCCAGCCGCCCGAGCCCCGCGTCCCGGCGCCCACCGCCACTGCCGAGCCCGGCGCCGCAATGGCCCGTCTGCTGGTGGCGAGCGACGGGCGCACCGTGCAGGAAGTCACCCTGCGCATCGGCCGGCTCATCGTCGGGCGCACTCCCGACAACGACCTGCAGATCGACAGCCGCTTCATCAGCCGTCATCACTGCCAGGTGATCACCACGACGCATTCCTGCGTGATCGAGGATCTCAACAGCACCAACGGCATTTACGTGAAATCCACCCGCGTACGCCGTCATCACCTCAACGACGGCGACGTCGTGCTGATCGGCAAGCACGAGTTGATTTACGTCGATGAGCGCGCGGCGCGTGGCCGCGGTGGTTTCAGCGAAACCGCGCCGCGCCTCGACGCCGAGGGCGAAGAGCCGGAGAAAGCGCCGGCGCCGCGCACGGTGCCGACTCTGGGGCCGGCGGCGGCCGGCGGGCAGGTGCCGACAGTGGAGGAGGCAGCGCCCCTCAAGTAGCCGCTAGGGCGGCTCCTCTCCGGTGAGCGAATCGGGGTTCGCGTACTGGGAGCGCAGCTGGCGGTAATCGCGCCGCCGCAGCAGCACGACGATCCCGCCGACCAGGATCACCAACCCGAGCAGGCCCGTGAGCAGACTCCACCCGCCGCGCGACGCGAGCAGGTAGCTGGCGATGAGCGCCGCGATTCCGCCGGTTATGTAAAACCAGGGCAGACCCTCGTAAACGGGACGGGAGAAGTGGTGGCTGCGTCGCGGCATGCCACCATCGTATCGCGAGCGGCCCCGAAGTTGGTACCGCCGCGATCACGCTTGTGTCAACCGAGGCCGAAGAGCTTCGCGAGCCGCTCGAGCAGGGACGGTTTCCAGCCGTCGACGCGAAAGTCCCCCTGAGGCACGACAGCGCGTCGGCTGACTTCTGCCAGCAGCTCTGCAGGCAGGTTGAGCTTCGGAGACTCGAAAGTGGCGTCATCGGCGTACATCGGATTCCTTCCTTTGTGGGTTGCGTTCGCCCGATGCACGTTACGGACTCGCGACCCGAACGGGTGTGTGGAAAATCACAGCTTCGCCATGGATCCGATTATGTCTCGGCAAGTGCGTATCAGGTACGTGACTCCGCGTAGCGACAGTGCGTACGCTTCTAAGCCGTGCCGCCGACCGTGAGTGCATCGATCCTGAGCGTCGGCTGACCGACGCCGACCGGCACGCTCTGTCCATCCTTACCGCAGGTTCCAACACCGTCGTCGAGCTTCAGGTCGTTGCCGACCATCGAGACGCGCATCAGCACGTCAGGACCGTTGCCGATCAGGGTCGCGCCCTTGAGGGGCGCGCCCACGCGGCCGTTCTCGATGGCATACGCCTCGCTCGCCGAGAACACGAACTTGCCCGAGGTGATGTCCACCTGCCCGCCGCCGAAATTGACCGCGTAAATGCCGCGCTGCACCGAGCGGATGATTTCCTCCGGTGCATGCGGCCCGGGCCGCATGTAGGTGTTGGTCATGCGCGGCAGAGTCATGTGTGCGAAGGACTCGCGCCGGCCGTTGCCGGTCGGCTGCGCGCCCATCAGGCGGGCGTTCAACCGGTCCTGCATGTAGCCGCGCAGCACGCCGTTCTCGATCAGGGTGGTGCACTGGGTCGGCGTGCCCTCGTCGTCGATGTTGAGCGAGCCGCGGCGCGCGCTGAGCGTGCCGTCATCGACTACGGTGCACTCCGGCGCCGCAACCTGCTCGCCGACGCGGCCGGCGAATGCGGAGGTGCCCTTGCGGTTGAAGTCTCCTTCGAGCCCGTGCCCGATCGCCTCGTGCAGCAGGATTCCCGGCCAGCCCGGACCCAGCACCACCGTCATGGTGCCGGCTGGCGCCGGCCGCGCCTCGAGGTTGACGAGCGCCTGGCGCACCGCTTCGCGCGCCAGAACGAGCGGCCGCTCGCCCGCGACGAGCTCGGCGAGCGAATAGCGGCCGCCGGCGCCGGCGTAGCCCTGTTCGCGCCGGCCGCCCTGTTCCACCAGCACCGAGACGTTGAAACGCACCAGCGGACGCACGTCCGCGGCCAGCTCTCCGTCGCTGGTGGCGATGAGCACCACTTCGTGCACCGCGACCACGCTCGCGGTGACGTGCACGACGCGCGGATCGATGCGCCGCGCCTCGCGATCGACGCGTTCGAGCCAGGCGATCTTGTCCGGGGTGGCGAGCGCGGCTGCAGGGTCCGCCGGCAGATACAGCCGATGCCCGGTCTGGGCCCGCCACGGGCTGACGCGCCGCTCCCCGCCATGCAACGCGATGGCGCGCGCGGCACGTGAGGCCTCCTGCAGCGCCGGCAGCACGATCTCGTCCGAATAGGCGAATCCGGTCTTCTCACCCGCGAGCGCCCGCACGCCAACTCCCTGCTCAATGCTGGCGCTGCCGTCCTTGACCATGCCGTCCTCGAGCGACCAGGACTCCTGGTGCGCGAGCTGGAAGTACAGGTCGGCAAAATCCACCGAGTGCGCCAGCACCTCCCCGAACACCCGCTCGAGGCGCCCGTCATCCAGGCCGCTCGGCCGCAGGATGAGGTCGCGGGCCAGCTTCAGCGGGTCGTCGATCGGGGATTCACTCACGGGCACCTCGTTCACGGAGGCGTATTTCCGTCCGCCAGGGTGCGGTGCAGCAGTGCCGGAAAGCTCTCGCGCACGCCCATCTGCTGCGCCAGATCCACCTCCGCCACGGCGCAGCCGCGACCGCGCGGCACGCGCTGCAGGACTCGTCCCCAGTAATCCACGACCATGCTGTCGCCGTAAGTCTCGCGTCCACTCGGATGGAAGCCGGACTGCGCCGGCGCCACAACATAGCAGAGATTCTCGATTGCCCGCGCACGCACCAGGGTCTCCCAGTGCGCCCGCCCGGTGGGACTGGTGAACGCCGACGGCACGGCCAGCAGTTGCGCGCCGGCCGCGCTCAAGTGCCGGTACAGCTCCGGAAACCTCACGTCGTAGCACACCGACAGCCCCAGCCGCCCTACCGGCGTGTCGATGACCGCGGGAGTCGAGCCGGGAGCGACGTGCGCCGACTCCCGGTAGCTCTCGGCACGCCCGGGAATATCGACATCGAACAGGTGGATCTTGTCGTAGCGGGCGACGCGCCGCCCGTCCGTGTCATACACCAGCGAGGCGGCCGCCACGCGTCCGTCGGCGCCGCTGCGCAGCGGTATCGTGCCGCCCACAATCCACAGGTGCAGGCGCCGCGCGCTCGCTGCCAGAAAATCCTGCGCCGCCCCGCTCCCGTCGGCTTCCGCCGCGCCGCGCTTGTCGGAGTCCTTCAGGCCCATGAAAGAGAAATTCTCGGGCAGCGCCGCGAGTCGTGCGCCGCGGCCCGCCGCGTCCTCGAGCAGCGCGCGCGCCTGCTCGAGGTTCGCCGTCACGTCCGGTCCGGAGGTCATCTGAATTGCGGCTACCTTCATCCCTCACCTCATTCCGCGGGCGTCACGATCGGGGCATCCCAGCTGCCGCGCAAACGCAGCGTCGCAGGCGAGCGCTCCGCGGCCGAGCCGTTGAATAACTCGCGCAGCGACAGCCACGCCGCCGCAACCCTGGGCGTCGGTCCGAGCCGGCGCACGGCAGCCGGCAGACGCTCCTCGCCACGCAGGATCCACGCCTGCTCATCGTAGTCCTGCGCCACGAGACCCGTGCGCCCGCGCACCAGGATCTCCGCATCACCATCGAAGTGCAGGTCCGAGGTCGTCGCCTGCCCGTCGTGCAGCAGGAAATTCGCGGTCAGGCTCGAGAAGTTCAGCCCCGGCGTCGTCCCGTCGCGATTCTCGGGACTCATGCCTGCGGTCAGCGCCGGCACGGCCAGCAGCGCGAAAGGAACGCCCGCGGAAGCCACCCCCGCGGCGCGCGTGACACCTTGTTCGAGCTGCATATGGAGGCGTCCGTCGAGCGTTGCAAGGGAGGCGGGCGCGGACTGCGGCCATTGCAACTCACCCTGCAGCCGTGCGTGGCTCGCGACGAGGTCCGGCCGGTAGCCGAAGGCGGACAGCGTGGCCGCGGCATTGCGGCTGTCGAGGCTGAACTGCAGGCGGCACACGCCAGCGCGGCACTGCAGCGTGCCGCGCGTGTCCTCGTGGTCGCCGGCCAGGTGCAGCTCGCTCACCTCCAGCGCGTCCGCCTGAGCTGCGAGCAGCGCCCCGAACCTGCCGAGGGAATGGCCCTGCCACTGCAGATCATCGATGGTGAGTTGGGCGGCAGGCGCGAGTGCCGCCAGCATCCCTGCCCCGAGTGCGGCGTCGCCAGGTTGCGTCAGGTTGAGCCTGGCGAGCTGCACCAGCGCCGGATGTGTGCCGTTCACCAGCGCCGGCCAGCGCGCCGTGCAGGAGAAATCCGCCGACTGCAGCTGCAGCTGTCCGCCCTCGCCGCTCGCCTGTGCCGCGACGCTCACCTCCGGGTAGCTGCGCTCGCCGACGAGCAGCTGGGAGGTCGTCAGCCGCACGCGCAGCGCAGGCAGCGCCGCATCCGGGCCGATCTGCCGCCACAGAGCGAGATACGCCGGCAGGTCGAGGCGCGTGATGCGACCTTCGAGGGACAACACCGGTTCCGCGGGCGGCGTCGGTGCCGTGGACGCGAGACGTACCGCTCCGCGCTCGATGCGCCACAGCTCACCGCTGCGGGTGAGCCCCGCCCAGGCGTGCAGGCGCTCCCCGAGGCTCAGGCGCAATTGCCCGGCGTCGGACCCGGCCTGTACCTCGACGTGCAGCGGCAGCGGCGCGCCCTGCGCCTTGGCAAAGGGCTCGGGCAGGCCGCTCGCGACGCCGATCAGGTTCGAATCGGCGCGCACGCGCCAGCGCGAGCCGCCCGCATCGGCCGCCGGGAGGAACGTGAGCAGCGCGCTCCATTCGGCATTACCCGCGAGATGGGCGTCGTCGCTCGCTCCGGCCGCGAGCAGCGCCTGCCGCACGTCCACCAGCCCGCGCCCGGAAATCGCGAGTGCGGTCACGTCGGGCTCGCGCCGCTCCGCGACGCCGAGGCTGACCGGGCCGCCGAGCCACTGCCCGGTCAGCGTCGAGGGCTGCAGGTGGCCGGCCGTAAAGGCGAGCGTGCCGCGCAGCGTATCGATCGGCGGCAGGCCCGCCACCGCCTGCAGCTGAGCGCCATCGAGCACCGCCGTGACGCGCGCACGCACGCGCGGCTGGCGCGCCGTGGTGGCGTGCGCCGCCGCGGGCACCAGTACGTCGACATCCAGCAGCGTGTCACCGCGCAGATCGACATCCTGCAGCCCCGGGGCGTAAGCGCTGAGCTGCGGGTGTTGACGCAGCCACGCCAGCGCCTGCTGCGTGCTGGCGGTGACGCGCCCGGCGAGATGCACGGCGCGCCCACCGCGCACATCCCACTCGGCACTCGCGGCGATGAGTTGGAACGTCCCGACCTGCCCGCCGTCGATCGCGGCATGCATGTGGGGGCCGTGCCACTCGATGCGCGCATCCAGATGCTGCGTATCGGGCCACGGATCCGATCCCGCCAGGGTCGCGTCGCGCAGCCCGAGAGCGCCCCGGAACTCGGTCCCGCTACGGCTCCAGGGCGCTTGGGCCGCATCGAGCGGACCGCGCCACTCGAGATCCGCGCTCGCGATTCGTCCGGCGGTGAGCTGCGCGGCGGCGGCGCCGAACGTGGCCAGCGCACGGGCACCTAACAGCCGCTCGAGCAGCGCCACGTCGGCGTCCTTGAGAGCGACGTGCGCGTTGATCTGCGGCTGCCGGCCGGCGCCCTGGGCGCCGATTGCGCCGCTCACCGCAACACTCAGCTCACCGCGCCGCACCTCGAGGTCATCGGTGCTGATCTGCCAGCCGCCGTCCTCGGCGGCCATGGCGAGGCGCGCGGCGATGCCGAGATCAGCGAGCGCGACGGGCTGCTCGCGCGCCAGGGTGAGCTGTGCCGCATGGGCGTGCAGATCGGCTACCAGGCGCGCATCGGCTCCCGATAACTGCCCGCTCAGTCCGGTGAGCACCAGCTCGCGCGATGGCGTTGCGACCGTGAGGTTTTCCAGCTGTGCGGAAGTTCGCAGACGTGCGCCCCCGGGACGGCGTGCGTTCCAGTCGAACGTCAGCTCGCGTGCCTCCCCGCCTAAGGCCACCTGCGCCAGCGGCAGCTGCGGGGCATACCAGCGCGCGATGGCGGCGAGCACTGCGAGCGGGGCGGATTGCAACGTGCCGCGCGCCCAGGCGACGTCGGTGGCGGCGTCGACGCTGAGGGTCGCGGGCGCGGATGCGGGCTCACCGATCTCGAGCGCCTGCACCTCGAGGCGCCAATGCGCGCCGAGCCGCGCAAGCCGCCACGCACCGCTCAGCCGCTCGATGGTGAGCGCCGCCGCAGCCGCGACCGGCGCTCGCCACTCGAGCGCCTGCGCCAGCACCGTGCCGTCGGCACTGAGGATGCTTCCGTGCGCGAACTCGGTGTGCAGCTGCAGGTTGCCCCGGCCCGCTTGCGGCAGGTAGCGCTGCAGCGGCGCATCGTCGATGAGCCCCCGCCAGCCGGCGAACTCGAGCATGCGGCCTTCGAAACTGAGGGTGCCGCTCGAGCCGGACGGCCGTGCGGGATCCCCCGTCACGGCCAAAGCCAGGTGCACGCTGGCACCGAGACTTGCGGGCAGCAGCACCAGCGCGTCGGCACTCCACGAGGAAGCCTGGCGCCGCAGCTGTGCGTGCCTGACGTTCAACGTGAGGGGGAGCGGTGCCCCGGTGAGGGGCCAGCGCAGCGTTCCACCCTGGAGGTCGATCCGTCCATCCCGCCAGCGCGACAGCAACCGTGCGCCGGCGCTCAGTACCGGCTCGTGCCCGGCGCCGCCGGCGCGCGCGCCGGTCAGGTCCGCGCCGGCCCCGAGATCGATGTCGGGATCTACCAGCGTGATGCGCCCGGCCTCCAGCCGGCCGCTGCGCACCATGCGCCAGGCATCCAGACCCACGATGAGCTGCGGCGCGCGCAGCAGCGCGCCGCGACCTCCGGGCTCACCGAGCACGACACTGTTAAACACGGCCTCAGGACCGTACCAGCCCCAGCGCACGCCAAGCTCGCTGAAGCTCACGTTGAGTCCGGTGTGCTGGCGGATCAGCTCCTCGAGCGCGGCGCGGTGTTGCGGCACGCGCGCCGCGGCCAGTTCCCAGGCAACAAGCACCACCGCGCCCAGGATGGTGGCGCCGCCGAGCATCCACAGCGCCCAGCGCAGTCCGGCGCGCGCCGAGCGCGCAGCGCCGCCTCCGGCGGCAGGGGCAACCGGCCCGGCAGCAGGCTCTGCTGGCTTCACACGCACTCTTATCCCTCAGACGAGTACGACGTCGTAGTGATCAACGCCGTAGAGGGCCTCGACCTGCAGACGGATCGGACGACCGACCTGCGCCTCGAGCTCGCCCAGGGTGGCCGACTCCTCGTCCAGGAGGCGATCCACGACGTCCTGGTGAGCGAGTATCAGCAGCTCACGACTGGCAAACTGTCGGCTCTGTCGCACAATTTCCCGAAAAATCTCGTTGCACACCGTTTCGGGCGTGCGGATGAGACCGCGCCCCGAGCAGCTTGGACACGGCTCACACAGCAGATGTTCCAGGCTTTCGCGGGTGCGCTTGCGGGTCATTTCCACGAGCCCGAGCGGCGAGAGGCTCACGATGTGGGTCTGGGCGCGGTCACCGGCCAGCGAGCGCTCGAGGGCGGCGAGCACCGCGCGCCGGTGCGGCTCATCGCGCATGTCGATGAAGTCGATGATGATGATGCCGCCGAGATTGCGCAGCCGCAGTTGCCGCGCGATGCTCACCGCCGCCTCGAGGTTGGTGCGGAAGATGGTTTCCTCCAGATTGCGATGACCCACATAGGCGCCGGTGTTCACGTCGATGGTGGTCATCGCCTCGGTCTGGTCGATCACCAGGTGACCGCCGGACTTCAGCGGCACCTTGCGCTCGAGCGCCTTGGCGATTTCCTCCTCGACGCCGTTGAGGTCGAACAGCGGGCGCGGACCTGCGTACAGCTCGATCGGCGGCGCCGCCCCGGACATGAAAGCGGCGGCAAACTCCTGCATGCGCGCGTGCTCGGGCGGCGAATCCACCAGCACGCGGCTCACGCCGCGGGAGAGCTCATCGCGCAGCACCCGCAGCGACAGCGGCAGGTCCTCGTGCACCACGTTACCGGGGGCGACCTGCGCGGCGCGCGAGCGTACGTGATCCCACAGCTTGGCGAGATAGGCCATGTCCTCGCGCAGGCTGTCGGCGGTGACGCCCAGGGCCGCGGTACGCACGATGTAGCCGCCGCTCACCGCGGGGCTCAGCAGCTCCGCCAGCAGCCCCTTCAGGCGTGTGCGCTCGGCCTCGTCCTCGATGCGCGCCGACACGCCGACCCCCTCACCGCGCGGCATGTACACCAGATAGCGCGACGGCAGGCTGACGAAGGTGGTGAGACGCGCCCCCTTGGTGCCGATCGGATCCTTGATGACCTGCACCAGGATGTCGTCGCCGGCGTTCACCAGGCGCCGGATATCCTCGGGCGGCCCCTGGCCCGCGGGCGGCGCGCTCACGCCGGTATCGTCGCCGAACGTTGCGGCGATGTCGGCAGCGTGCAGGAACGCGGTGCGCTGCAGGCCGATTTCCACGAACGCCGCCTGCATGCCGGGCAGCACGCGTGACACTCGTCCCTTGTAGAGGTTGCTCACCAGTCCGCGGCGGCTGGTGCGCTCGATGTGAATCTCCTGCACCACGCCGTTCTCGAGTACGGCGGCGCGGCTCTCGCGCGGCGCGATGTTGACCAGGATCTCGACGCTCACCGCTTACGCTCCCGTGCGCGCGCCGTGCCGCCAGTACGGCACGCCCGCGGCACGCAGCAGCTCCGCCGTCTCGAACAGCGGCAGACCCATGACTCCCGAATAGCTGCCGCTCAGGTGCTCGATGAACACCGCGGCGCGCCCCTGGACCGCATACCCGCCGGCCTTGTCACGCGGCTCGCCCGTGTGCCAGTAGGCGCTGCATTCGGCGCGACTGAGGGTCCGGAAGCGCACCTCGCTCGCGCTCAGGCGGAAGCTCATCGCGCCGTGAGCCGCGAGCGCCACGGCCGTGAGTACCTGGTGCGTGCGCCCGGAGAGCCGCTCGAGCATGGCGAGACTCTCCCACTCATCGGCGGGCTTGCCGCACACCGTCTCATCGAGCACCACGGTGGTGTCGGCGGCGAGCACCGGCAGCGCCACCCCGCTCTCACACACGGCGAGCGCCTTGGCGCGAGCCATGCGCACCACGTAATCCGCCGCGCGTTCCCCGGCCAGCAGCGCCTCGTCGATGTGCGCCGCGCTCACCACGTGCGGCACGCCGATCTGCGCCAGCAGCTCACGGCGCCGCGCGGAGGCCGAGGCGAGACATACGAGCGGTGCAGGTTCGTGCGTTGTCATCAGTCGCGGTGATACGGGTGATGCGTCAGTATGCTGTGCGCCCGGTACAGCTGCTCGGCGAGCAGTACGCGCACCAGCGCGTGCGGCAGCGTGAGCCGTGACAGCGACAGGGTGAAGTTGCCGCGTGCCAGCACCTGCGGGGCAAGGCCGTCGGGACCGCCGATCAGGAACGCCAGATCCTCGCCCTGCTGCATACGCTCGTGCAGCCAGACCGCGAGCTCGCGCGTGGAGAGTTGCGTACCGCGCTCATCGAGGATCGCCACCTGATCTGCGGGGCGCACGGCACCGAGCAGGCGCCGGCCCTCGGCCGCAATGGCCTTGTGCGCCGTGCCGCCCGCGGTACGCGGGCCGGGCTCGATTTCGACCAGCGAGATGGCGAGGCGGGATGCGAGCCGGGCCAGGTAGTCTTCGCAGGCGCTGCGCACCCAGGCGGGCAAGCGCGTGCCCACGGCAATCACGCGCACGCGCATCGGTCCCGGTTACCGCGCGGTTCGCCGCCGCCGTGCGGCCGCACGGGAAACCGCCGGGGTGACGACCGCGGCCTCAAACGGGCCGCTGTCCCAGAGGCGCTCGAGACCATAGAACTCGCGCACCCGCGGCAGCATCACGTGCACCAGGATGTCCTGCAGGTCCACGAGAACCCATTCCCCGTCGCGGGCGCCTTCGGTCCCGAGCGGCCGGAAGCCCGCCGCCTTGGCCTTCTCCACCACGCGCTCGGCGATCGAGCGCACGTGGCGGTCGGAATTGCCGCTCGCGATCACCATCGTGTCGACAATATCGGTCAGGCCCCGCACATCCAGCACCCTGACATTCGCAGCTTTCATATCATCGAGCGCGGCCGTGACGAGGGTCTGCAACGGCGAGGCGCGCTCCTCCTTGGGGCGCAGGCGTGTGCGGGTGATCATGTGCTTAAGTGAGTTCTCCTGAAACCATCCCTCATCGGCCGGCGGGTTCTTGCTGTGCAGCATAGCACCTCGTCTCGAGGATGATCTGCCTCACCTCGTCGGGAACGAGGTAGCGCGGGTCGCGGCCCGCGATGATGAGGGAACGCAGCTCGGTCGAGGAAATCTCCAGCTGAGTCACGGCATGCACGTACACGCACCCGGAAGGTTTCTCGTGCAGCACGCGGATCGCGCCGGTGCCGTGATCGACCATGACCTCGCCCAGAGGACCGGTGGTGGGCGCCCGCCACCCCGGGCGATGAGCCACCACGATATGCGCCAGCGTCAGCAGCTCGCGCCAGCGGTGCCAGTTGGGCAAGCCGAGAAACGCGTCCATCCCGAGCAGCAGACACAGCGATGCCTGCGGATATTCCCGGCGCAGCTCCGTCAGCGTGTCCACCGAATACGAGACGCCGCTGCGGCGCACTTCGCGGTCATCGACCACGAAGCTCGGCTGATCCGCCACCGCCGCCCGTACCATCTGCAGTCGCCGCTCGGGGCTCGCGTACAGCTGCGCGCGATGTGGCGGGCTGCCGGTGGGCAGGAAGCGCACTTCGGCAAGCCGCAGCTCCTGCCACAGCTCGAAGGCCGTGCGCAGATGGCCGCAGTGAATCGGGTCGAAGGTGCCACCGAAGACGCCGATGGGTTGCATCGCTTACATCGCCCGCACGCGCGTGAGCCCTGGCGCGGGCGGCTGCCCGCAGATGTCGGCCGCCAGCAGTGCCAGCTCGTCCCACGCATCGCCGACAACGCGGCCCTTGATCATGCGATCGACACGCGCCGCTCGCTGCGCGAGCACCGTGAACGGCAGCCGGGATGCGCGCCGCAGCGCCTGCTCGAGTGCGGCTCTGTGGCGCTGCTGCCACGCGGGTGGTCGCTCGCCGCCGCGAGCGCTCCACACGTCCCGCAGCGCGCGGCTCAGCGCCCACAGCACCAGCGTCGGTTCCGTGCCCTCGGCGCGCAGGCCCGCCAGCACGCGCAGCGCCCGCGCCGCCTCGCCGGCGAGTACCGCCTCGCCCAGCCCGAACACATCAAAGCGCGCGCTGTCGGCGACACTGGCGAGTACGGTGTCGGGCGTCACCCTGCCCTCGGGCGCCAGCAGCGCGAGCTTGGTCAGCTCCTGGTGCGCCGCGAGCAGGTTCCCCTCGGTGCGCGCGGCCAGAAGTTCGAGCGCCTCGTCGCTCGCGTCGAGCTTCATCCTGCGGCAGCGCCCCTTGAGCCACGCCACCAGCCGGTGGCTGTCGACCGGCCAGATCTGCACCCAGGCGCCGTGCGCCTCGACCGAGCGCACCCAGTCGGCACCCTGCGCGTCGCGATCGAGGCGTGGCGTCAGAATCAGGAACAGGGTGTCAGGATCACGCGCCTCGAGCAGTGCCACGAGGGTGGCGTTCCCGGCGGCTCCAGGCCTCGCGCTCGTCAGGCGGATCTCCACCACGCGGCGTGCACCGAACAGCGACAGATTGGCGGCGGAGGCGCGCACCTCGTCCCAGTCGGCGGCACGCTCGATGAAGTGCACCTCGCGCTCCGTGAAGCCCGCGCCTCGCGCCCGCGCACGCACGGCGTCGGCCGCTTCCGCCGCGAGCAGCGGCTCATCGCCGGACACGAGATATGCCGGCAACAGCCGTTCCGCGAGGTGAGTGGCGAGCGAGTCGGAGGTGAGCTTCAAAAGACCTCATCCGCCAGAAGAGCCGGCGTGCGGGCGACCCATTATCAACCATAAACGGGGGCTGCCGACACGAGCCGACGCCCGGCCCTCGCCGCGGTCGCGAGAGCACCCGCAGCGTGGCGGGTGTCGGCCGTTGTGCATAAGCAGCAGCAGGTTGCCTGCCTCCCCGGAGGCGGCTACCCTGCAGGTCCCGCTGCAGCGGAATGACCTGACTTGAGCATCGTTTTGCGTCGCAATCACCTGCTCGCCCTCGTGGCGGCCTGCATGCTGATCGCCTGTTCCGCGGTGTATTCGGCGCACGGGCTCGCCGATCGCTCGCACCAGCATTCACACTGCGACGTGTGTGTGCACTTCAGCGGCTGCGCCGGCTCGCCGCCGCTTGCGACGGCCATCGGCAAGCCGGTACTCGTGATGCGCGTTGCTCCGACGCGACGGGAAATCATCCTGCCCACGCGCTCGCCGCTGGGCCATCACCTGCCTCGGGGTCCTCCCATCCTCACGTGACCTGACTGTCCGCCGGAGCTTGCGTCGCCAAAGCGGGCGCGAGCCGGCTGCAGGGCTTTCAGGTTTCTCACGCTGAGGACCGCAGCGCGCACCGCGCCGCGGTCGGCATTCCGGCCGATATGGATTTCGAGGAGCAAATGATGTTCATCTTTCGTTTCAGCGTTGCGCGCGCGCTCGCCGCGGCGCTTCTCATGTGCCCCGCAATGGCCGCATTCGCCCAGGTGGCGGATCGGGCCAGCGCCAGCCTGCCGACCATCGTTGTCACCGCACAGCATCTGAACGAGGAGCGCTCGCGGATCGATACCCAGACGGGCGCTTCCACCTATACCTTCAACTCCAGCGACATCCAGTCGGCCCCGGGCGGGGACAACGTGCAGTTGAACCAGGTCATGCTGCAGGTGCCCGACGCCGCCCAGGACTCCTTCGGGCAATTGCACATCCGCGGCGATCACAACGGGCTGCAGTTCCGCCTGAACGGCGTCATCCTGCCCGACGGCATCAGCGTCTTCGGCCAGACGCTCCCGCCGCGCATGATCTCCTCGATGACACTCATCACCGGAAGCCTGCCGGCGGAGTACGGCCTGCGCAGCGCCGGCGTCATCGATCTCACCACCAAGGGCGGCGCACTGCAGCCCGGCGGGGATGTGTCCCTGTACGGCGGCAGCCACGCTGCCATCGAGCCGAGCTTCAACTACGGCGGCACCACCGGCTCCAACACCTACTTCGTCACCGGCGACCTGATCCGCAACGGCCTGGGGATCGAGTCCCCGGACGGCCGCTCCACGCCGCTGCACGACCACACCAAGCAGTACCATGGCTTCGGCTATTTCGAGCACATCTTCGATGAGAGCAGTCGCCTGTCGGTCCTGGCCGGGAGCTCCGATGACCGCTTCGAGATTCCGAACCGCGCAGGCGTGCACGCCGCCGACATCGGTCCGGGACTCACGGTCAACGGGCAGACGGATTTCCTCAGCAATCTGCTGAACGAGAATCAGCGCGAAATCACCCAGTTCGCCGCGCTGAGCCTGCAGCACTCGCGGGGACCCCTGAGCGTGCAGACCTCGCTGATCACCCGCTACTCGAGCCTGAATTTCTCCCCGGACCCGCTCGGCGACCTGCTCTTCAACGGCATCTCGGCGCAGGCCTACAAGCGCGACGTGGCCTACGGCCTGCAGAGCGACGGCGCCTACAAGCTCACCGATTCCCACACGCTGCGCGCCGGCGTGTACGCGCAGACCGACCGTCTTACGAGCAACACCAGCTCGCAGGTGCTGCCGACCGATGCCGGCGGCGTGCCTACCAGCGACGTGCCCGTCAGCGTCGTCGACGACACCAGCAATACCCAGTGGATCGAGAGCGCCTATCTGCAGGATGAGTGGCACGTCAACCCGGTGCTGGTGGTGAACTATGGAGTGCGCTTCGATCACTTCGCGGCGTTCTCGAGCGGCAGCCAGCTGAGCCCGCGCGTGAACTTCGTGTGGCAGGCGGCCGAAGACACCACGGTGCACGCAGGCTACTCGCGCTTCTTCTCGCCGCCGCCGTTCGAGCTGGTGGGCAGCACCACCGTGCTGAAGTTCCTCAACACGACGTTCCAGCCGGCGGTCACCCGGGACGACCCGGTGAAGGCCGAGCGCTCGAACTACTACGACATCGGCGTGCAGCAGAGCGTTACCAAGACCCTCACCGTCGGCGTCGACAGCTATTACAAGCAGGCGATCCACCTCATCGACGAGGGTCAGTTCGGTGCCCCCATCATCCTGACGCCGTTCAATTACCGCTACGGCCAGGTGTACGGCGTGGAATTCACCGGCAACTACACCGCCGGCCATTTCCAGACGTACGCCAACGTCGCCTTCCAGCGCGCGATCGGCAAGCAGTTCGAGTCGAGTCAGTTCAACTTCGCTCCCGAGGATCTCACCTACGTCGCCAGCCACTACATCCATCTCGACCACGAGCAGGCAATGACGATCTCCGGCGGTGCGGCCTATGCGTGGCACGGCACGCGCGTGAGCGGCGACCTGCTCGTCGGCTCGGGCCTGCGTGCGAGTCTGGATCTCCCCAACGGCACCAGCATCCCTAACGGCGCTCACCTGCCCTACTACCGGCAGGTGAATCTCGGCGCGAGTCACGCCTTCGACGGCGAAGGCATCAGTGGCCTGTCGGTGCGCCTCGATGTGATCAACGCCTTCGATCAGAAATACCAGATCCGCAACGGCACGGGAGTGGGCGTCGGCGCACCGCAGTACGGTCCGCGGCGCGGGTACTTCGTCGGCGTATCGCAGGCGTTCTGAGGCCTTCAGGGACAGTGGGCGGTGCGTATCAGCGCGAGCGCACCGCCCCGGTCAGCCGGCCGCCGGCCTCGATGACACCGTACCGGCACAGCCAGTCACGCGCATCGGTTGCATCCTCCTCGAACCACGCGCGCGTGCTGCCGAGGCGAAAGCTGTAACCCCAGGCGTCCATGTCAGAAAGCAGCCGCGCCCGCCCCATCCCTGGCACCTCGTCCGCAAGCAGCACCTGCAGATAGCACACCGCCGACTCCTCGAGGTCGGTGCCGCCGGCATCCCGATCGAGGCCCGCGCGCCTCTCGGGAGTCATGCAGATGTAGTGGCTCGCCTCGTGCAGCACGGAGTGGACCGGGGTGTCGAGCCGCGCGTACAGCCGCTCGCCCTTGAGGCCCGCCTCGCTGTGACCCCAGTAGGATCCCGGAATGCCTTGCCCGGGCGCGACCAGCGTCAGAGCGATGCCGTAGCGCCCGAGCAGCAGCGCCAGGGCCACGCGATCGGTGGCGTTCAGCAGGAGCACGGCGGGCGCTGCGGTCACGGGCGCGGACGGGCGCTGTAGGCGGTCGCGTTACAAACTCGACAGGCGCCGCATGACCATGTCGGCCAGATCGCGCGCCATGTCCGCGCGCAGCACGTCATCCTCGTGACCCTTGGCGAGCAGCAGACGCTCGTCGAAGCTGTAGGTGCGGGTGGCGGAGACCTCCTGCTGCGGCAGCAGCTCCTTGTCCCCGGCGGTGACCGAGAAGCCGACCGTGTAGGTCACTTCATACTGGTTGGGCTGGTTGGTAGCCGACACCGACACCACGCGCCGCGTGAGGTTGTCCTTGACGATGCTGACGACGGCGGATGCCCGGTCTTTCTCGCGCGCCAGGTGTGCCCCGTTCGACAACAGCGCGCGACGCAGGCTCTGCACGAAATCGCTCTGCCGGTCCGGTACCTCGAGATACGGGGTCTTCACCGGGTCCGGCAGCGACGCACGGCCCTGCAGATGAAAGCCGCACGCGCTGATGAGCAGCGCTGCGGCGGCCGCGCACGTCACGCCCATGCGCTGCGCCATCAGACGACCACGTTGACCAGTTTGCCGGGCACCACGATCACGCGCCTCACGGGCTTGTCGGCCACGAACCTGCGCACCCGTGCGTCCGCCAGCGCCGCGGCACGCACCGCGGCCTCATCGGCGTTCACCGCGACGCTGATGCGCCCGCGCAGCTTGCCGTTCACCTGCACGACGATCTCGCAGCTTTCCTGCACCAGCGCCGCCGCGTCCGCCGCCGGCCAGCGCTCATCGACCAGCGCGCTCGTCGACCCCAGCGCCTGCCACAGCGCGTGACACACGTGCGGAGTGATGGGCGCGAGCACCAGGACCGCGATCCGCAGCGCCTCCTGGCGCACGGCGCTTCCGGCGGCACTCGCGTCGCCGAAGCGCCCGACGGCATTGAGCAGTTCCATGATGGCGGCGATCGCGGTGTTGAAGTTGCGGCGCCGGCCGATGTCGTCCGTGGCCTTGGCGAGTGCCTGGTGCGCGGCGCGCCGCAGCTCGCGTTGCGCGCCCGTCAGCGCGCTCACCTGCAGCGCCGGCGCGGGGCCCGCGGCAACGTGCTCGTACACCGCATGCCACAGCCGGCGGATGAAGCGCGAGGCGCCCTGCACCCCCTCGTCGGACCATTCCAGGGTCTGCTCCGGGGGCGAGGCGAACATGATGAAGAGGCGCGCGGTGTCGGCGCCGAATCGCTCGATCAGGCCTTCGGGGTCCACCCCATTGCCCTCGGACTTCGACATCTTCCCCAGGCCCTCGTGCGTAACCGCCACGGTGCCGAGGTCGGCGGTCACCACTTCGTGCACCTCGGCGCCCCCGGGCGCGCGGCGGGTGTCCACCTCGGCGGGGTTGAAGTAGCGCTTGCGTCCGCCGGCGGGCTGGTATGAATAGATGTGGTTCAGCACCATGCCCTGGGTGAGGAGCCTGGTGAACGGCTCGCCGAACCCGATCAGGCCGAAGTCGCGCATCACCTTGGTCCAGAAGCGCGCATACAAGAGGTGCAGGATGGCGTGCTCGATGCCGCCGATGTACTGATCCACCGGCAGCCAGTAGTCCACGCGCGCGTCCACCATGGCGGGGGCGCCCGGGCACGCGTAGCGCATGAAGTACCAGGCCGAGTCGACGAAGGTGTCCATGGTGTCGGTTTCGCGCCGGGCGGGCTGACCGCACTTCGGGCAGCTGCACTCATAGAAGGCCGCGCACCTGGCGAGCGGATTGCCGCTGCCATCGGGCACCAGGTCCTCGGGCAGCACCACCGGCAACTGCTCCTCCGGCACCGGCACCGCGCCGCACGCGCCGCAATGGATGATCGGAATGGGGCAGCCCCAGTAGCGCTGCCGGGAGATGCCCCAGTCGCGCAGGCGGTACTGCACGCGCTTGCTGCCGAGACCCTTCTGCTCGAGCGCCGCGGCGATGGCATCCACCGCCGCCTGGAAGGTGAGGCCCGAGAATTGCGCCGAGTTCACCGTGATGCCGACTTGCGCGAAGGCCGGGATCCAGGGCGCGCGCACCTCCTGGTAGGCGCCGCTGGCGGAGCGCACCACGGTGACCACCGGCAGAGCATTCCTGAGCGCAAACTCGAAATCCCGCTCATCGTGTGCGGGCACGCCCATGACGGCGCCCTCGCCGTAGGCCATGAGCACGTAGTTGGCGACCCAGATCTCGAGCGGCGCTCCGGTCAGCGGGTGCAGCACGTGCAGCCCGGTCGGCTTGCCCTTCTTTTCCTGCGTCGCGAGCGCGGCTTCCGTCACGCTGCCGCGGCGGCACTCGTCGATGAACGCGGCCAGCGCCGGGTCGTGCCGCGCGGCGGCGAGTGCCACCGGATGCTCGGCGGCGATCGCCATGTAGGTCGCGCCGAAGAGTGTATCGGCGCGCGTGGTGAACACCTTGAGCGCCCCATCGCTGCCTGCGGCCCGGACCGTATCGGCAGCGTAGGGAAAAGCGATGTCGCAACCCTCGCTCCGGCCGATCCAGTTAGCCTGCATGACCCGCACGCGCTCGGGCCACTCGCCGAGCGTATCGAGCGCCTCGAGCAGCTCCTGCGCATAGCGCGTGATCGCCAGGTAGTACATGGGGATCTCGCGCTTCTCCACCGGCGCCCCGGTGCGCCAGCCGCGGCCATCGATCACCTGCTCGTTGGCGAGCACGGTCTGATCGACCGGATCCCAGTTCACGACCCCGGTCTTGCGGTAAGCGATGCCCTGCTCGAGCATGCGCAGGAACAACCACTGGTTCCAGCGGTAATAGTCCGGGTCGCAGCTGGCCAGCTCGCGGCGCCAGTCGATGGCGAAGCCGAGGGACTTGAGCTGTGCGCGCATGTGGGCAATGTTCTCGCGGGTCCAGCGCGCCGGTGGCACGCCGTTGCTGATCGCCGCGTTCTCGGCCGGCAGGCCGAACGCGTCCCAACCCATGGGCTGCAGCACGTTGTATCCGTGCATGCGCAGGTAGCGCGCCAGAACGTCGCCGATGGTGTAGTTGCGCACGTGCCCCATGTGCAGGCGCCCGGACGGATACGGCAGCATCGAGAGGCAGTAGTACTTCGGCCGCGTCGCATCCTCACGCACCTCGAAGGCGCGCCGCTCGTCCCAATACCGCTGCGCGGCGCGCTCGACGGCCGCGGGATCGTAGCTCTCTTGCATGTTGTTACGGCAGGCGCAACGGTACGAAGATCTGGGCGTCCTCGCGCTGGATCAGCAGCGCCACGTTCTTGCCGGCGGATTTGGCCGCGTCCTGCAGCTCCTTCACCGAGTGCACGCGCTTGCCGTTGATGCCCAGAATGATGTCGCCCGGCTCGACTTCCGCAGCCTGGGCGGGGCCCGAGACCTCCTCCACCACCAGACTCCCCTGCGTGTTCGCCTGCTCCTTCTCCTGCGGCGCGAGCGGCCGCACGGTCAATCCCAGCGAGCTCGCCCGATCGCTCCCACGGCCCGCGGGCTTGCCCGCTCGCGCGGCGAGCTGTGGCTGCTCCTTCAGTTCCGCGACCTTGACGTTGATGCTCTGCTCCCTGCCGTTGCGCCACACCGCCAGGCTCGCGTCCGAGCCCGGCCGCATCGCGGCGATGGCACCGGAGAGCTCGCCATAGCGCTCGATCGCACGCCCGCCGACACCGAGGATGACATCTCCGGCGGTGATCCCCGCGTGCGCCGCCGGGCCGTCTTTCTCCACCGAGGACACCAATGCGCCGTGCGGGCGCTCGAGTCCGAAGGACTCGGCGAGTTGCGCGTTGACGTCCTGGATGGTCACGCCGATGCGGCCGCGGACCACGTGACCGGTCTTGATGAGCTGCTCCCCGACGTTGTGCGCCACGTCGATCGGAATGGCGAACGACACGCCCATGAAGCCGCCGGTGCGGCTGAAGATCTGCGAGTTGATGCCGATCACCTCGCCTGCCATGTTGAACAGCGGCCCGCCCGAATTGCCGGGATTCACCGCCACGTCGGTCTGGATGAACGGCACGTAGTTCTCGCCCGGCACCGAGCGCGAGGTGGCGCTGATGATGCCCGCGGTCGCACTGTTCTCGAAGCCGAAGGGCGAACCGATGGCGAGCACCCACTGCCCCGGCCTGATGCGCGAGGGATCGCCGAGCTTCACGATCGGCAGGTTGCTGGCGCTGATCTTGATTACCGCCACGTCGGTGCGTTCGTCGGCGCCGATGACCTTGGCGGGGAACTCGCGCCGGTCGGTGAGGCGCACGGTCACCTCATCGGCGTTGGCCACCACGTGCGTGTTGGTGAGAATGTAGCCGTCGGAGTTGATGATGAATCCGGAGCCCGCACCCCTCGCCGGTGGCTGGTTGGCGTGCGGCCCCTGCCCAGGCCCGGGCACGCCGAAGCGGCGGAAGAAATCATAGAAGGGATCGTTGGGCGACAGTCCCTGCAGGCCCCCGGCCGCGGGCTGCGCCTTCTCCACGACCTCCACGTTCACGACGGCAGGCCCGTAGCGGTCCACCAGCTGCGAGAAGTCCGGCAGCGCCCGCAGGCCGGGCTCCGGTGCCGGGGCGGGCGCGGAGCCCGGGGCCTGCGCGGCCGCGGGTGCCATCGCTCCCCTGGGCGGCTCGGCGCGCGTGGACTGGGCGCTCAGGTCCCGGGAACAGGCCGCGAGGGCCACCGCGATGGCGCACAGCGTGATCATGCGCTTCAGGGGCGGAGTGAGACTCGACTCGAGCTTGGGATTCATGGAGACACTTCCAGCTTCAGTCACGAACGGCCGGCCGGGCCGGTGGCGGTGCGCCGGCCCCTATCATTCCGCACCCACAGCCCGTACGCCAGCGCCAGCGCGGCCAGGCTCACGACCAGCCAGTTCCCAACATGCGCATAAGGCGGCAGGCCCCTGAGAGGCACGATCCTTGAGACCAGCACCACCGGCTGGAATTCCGGGGCGCGCGCGATCACCTCGCCATGTGGCCCGATCACCGCCGAAATCCCGTCATTGGCGGCGCGCACCAGGTAGCGGCCCTCTTCCAGCGCACGCATGCGCGCGATCTGGAAGTGCTGGTGCCGCGCGCTCGAGTGTCCGAACCAGGCGTCGTTGGTGACGTTGACCAGGGCGTCGGTGCGGGGCAACCCCCGCAGCATGGTGCCGCCGTAGGCGTCCTCATAGCACACCGTGGCGCCGAGCTGCAGGTGTGCCGCGGGCAGGGGCGGCTGGTCGGCGGCTCCGGGCGTGAAGTCCGAATACGGCAGGCTCATGAGGCGCATCCACGAGCGCACGAAGTGCGGCACCGGAAAGAATTCGGCGAACGGCACGAGGTGATGTTTGTCGTACCAGCTCACCTGCTGATCGAGCGCGAGCACGGAGTTGAAGTAGCGTGGCGCGGCGTCGTCGGCCGCACCGCCCTCCGCGCGCAGCACGCCCAGCACCAGCGCCGAGCCATGGCTGTAGGCCTCGCTGTACAGGCGACTGATGTAGGGGACGAGATCGTTGGCGAGCTCGGCGGGCGCGGACTCCGGCCACACGATGAGCTGGGTGCCGAGCGCCTTCTCGGTGAGCGTCTGATAGACGCTGAGCGTCGCCTCGCGGTTACTCTCGAGCCACTTCTCGTCCTGCGGGATCGCCCCCTGTATCACGGCCACCGACACCGGCGCCCCGCCGGGCTGGGTCCAGGAGTGCCCGTGCAGCGCCGCCCCGAGAGCCCACGGAACGATGAGCAGCAAGCCCGCCAGGATCCGCTCGCGCCGCCCGCCACCGGCGAGCGCCATCAGCGCGCCCGCGCTCACCAGCAACAGCGCGCTGATGCCGTAAACGCCCACCACGGGGGCGAAACCGGCGAGCCAGGTGTCGGTCTGGGAGTAGCCGAGCGACAGCCAGGAGAACCCCGACAGGAACCAGCCGCGCCACCACTCGATGAGCAGCCAGCTCGCGGGGAGCGCCACCAGCCAGCGCAGCGCGCCGCTCCGCGGCAGCCAGCGCGCCACCGTGTAGCCGAGCGCCGCGTGATACAGGCCCATGACGAGCACCAGCCCGAGCAGCAGGAGCAAGGCGAGCCACGCCGGTGCCGGGCCGTGGATGTGGATGCTGACGTACAGCCAGTAGGTGCCGGCGGCGAAGAGCGCGCAGTTGAAGCAGAAGCCCAGCCGCGCCGCCTCCCCGGGCGCGGCGTCCTGCCACAGCCACATGAGCACGGCCGGACACAGCACTGCCAGCGGCCACAGATTCAGCGGCGCAAAGGCGGCCGCGAGCGCCGCCCCGGCGGCGACGGCCAGCCCCGCCCGCAGCGCCGCGGACGGCGGCCGCGGCAGGCGGTAGCGGGCTTCCGCCGGCGTGACGGCGGTGTCGGGCGAGTCGCTCATGGCGGTGCGGGAGCTAAGCGCCCGCGGCCCGCTCATCCGGCGGCAGCACGTCGCGCGGCGCCACCACGCGCAGCGCATCGATGCGGCGCCGATCGGCGCGCAGCACTCGGAACTCAAAGCCGTCGATGCTGGCGCTCTCGCCGCGGCGCGGCAGCCGGCCGAACTGCTTCATGAGCAGACCGGCGATGGTGTCGAAGCCCTCCGCCTGCGAGAGCCGCGCGCCGAAGTAGTCGTTGAACTCCGCGATGCGCGTGACGCCGCGCACCGTGAACTGCGCTGCCGCGTCGCGGCGGATGTTCTGGTCGTCCTCGACATCGAACTCGTCGTCGATCTCGCCGACGATCTGCTCGATGACGTCCTCGATGGTGCACAGTCCCGACACGCCGCCGTACTCATCGACCACGATCGCCATGTGGTTGCGGTTGCGGCGGAACTCGCGCAGCAGCACGTTCAGGCGCTTGGACTCCGGCACGAACACCGCCGGACGCATGTATTCGCGGATGTCGAAGCGCTCGCGCGCCTGCGCCGTCGTGAGGCGCAGCAGATCCTTCGCCAGCAGGATCCCGACGATGTCGTCCCGGTCCTCGTCCATCACCGGGAAGCGCGAGTGGCCCGATTCCACCACCACCGGCAGGATGCGCGCCGCGGGCTGATCACGCCGCACGAACACCATCTGCGCGCGCGGCACCATGATGTCGCGCACCTGCAGGTCACCGACCTCCAGCACCCCTTCGAGCATGGTGAGCGCATCGCTGTCGACGAGTCCGCGCTCGCCGGCCTCGCGCAGCACCGCCAGCAGCTGCTTGCGATCCTGCGGCTCGGGCGCCAGCCCCTGCGTGAGACGCTTCAGCCAGCGGCCGGTGGTGTTGAGATCCTTGGTCATCCGCTGATGCTCCGATAGGGATTGGCGAATCCCAGGCGGCGCAGCACCGCGATCTCGCGTCGCTCCATGCGCCGCGCATCCGCGGCGCGCTGGTGATCGTAGCCCAGCAGGTGCAGTGTGCCGTGCACCACTAGGTGCGCCCAGTGCGCTTTCAGGCTCTTGTCCTGCGCACGCGCCTCGGCGCGCAGCACGCGCGGGCAGATCACCAGCTCCCCGAGGGTGCGCGCCGCGCCCGCCGGCGCGGCGGGGAGCGCGACGGAGCTGAAGGACAGCACGTTGGTCGGCGCATCAAGGCCGCGGAAACGTGCATTGAGCCGGCGGCTCTCGGGCGCCCCCACTACGCACACCCCGAGCTCGCGTCCGCTGGCGCCGCTGCCTGCCGCCAGGCTCGCCCAGCGCGCGAGGTCACGCCGTGTGGGCGACCAGCTGCGCACGCGCCGCTGAACCTCCACCCGCACGCCGTGCCGCCCGTGTCGCGCTGCGGCACGGGGCTTGCGCCGGCGCCGCGCCGGCCTCATCAAGAGCCCCCGCGCGATTCGTACGCCTGCACGATGCGCTGCACCAGCGGATGGCGCACCACGTCCTGGGCGTCGAAGAAGGTGAACGCGACGCCCGGCACGTCGCGCAGCACCTCGACCACGTGACTCAGGCCGGATTGCCGACCGGCGGGCAGATCGGTCTGAGTGATGTCCCCGGTCACGACCGCCTTGGAGCCGAAGCCGATGCGCGTCAGGAACATCTTCATCTGCTCGATGGTGGTGTTCTGGGCCTCATCGAGGATGATGAAGGAATCGTTGAGCGAGCGGCCGCGCATGAAGGCGAGCGGCGCCACCTCGATGACGTTGCGCTCCATGAAGCGCGCCACGCGATCGAACCCCATCATTTCGTACAACGCGTCGTACATCGGACGCAGGTACGGATCGACCTTCTGCGTCATGTCCCCGGGGAGAAACCCGAGGCGCTCCCCGGCCTCCACCGCCGGCCGCACCAGGATCAGTCTGCGCACCCGGTCCGCCTGCAGCGCTTCCACCGCGCACGCGACCGCGAGATAGGTCTTGCCGGTGCCGGCGGGGCCTACGCCGAAGGTCAGATCACGGGTGCGGATGTGATCGAGGTACTCGCGCTGGTGTGCGCCGCGCGCGCGTATGCCGCCGCGCGGCACGCTCACGCCGTGCTCGCTCGCGTCCGCGTCCGGCGGCGGCGGGCCGGACTCGCGCTCGCGCAGGGCGAGGTGCACGCGCTCGGGGGTGACCTCATCGCTCTTGGTGAGGGCGAAGAGCTCACGCAGCAGTCCTTCCGCGCTCTCGGCCTGGGCGCCGCTCACGCGGAAGGTCCCGCCACGGCGACGAATGTGCACGTCCAGACGCGTCTCCAGCAGACGCAGGTTCTCATCCAGCGGCCCGCACAGATTCGCAAGCCGCGCATTGTCCGATGGACCGAGTGCGAATTCCCGCTGCGGTTCGGGCGGTGAGGCGGCCACTGGGGCTCAACCGCCGACCGCGACGGCCGACGCGGCGGGCGGCGCCGCATGCGCGCTACCGGGCGCGTCCGCCAGGCGCCCGCGCAGGCTGTGCGGGTGCGCCGCGGTGACGAGCACGTCGACGAAGCGGCCGATGAGGGTGGCGGGTCCGGCGAGGTTCACCCAGCGGTTGTTGGCGGTGCGGCCGGCGAGCTCGCGCGCGTTCCTCTTCGCCGGCCGCTCGATCAGCACGCGTTGGCGTGTGCCGACCATGCGCTCGCTGATGGCGCGCGCCTGGGACTCGAGCTGCTCCTGCAGGCGCGCCAGGCGCTGCTGCTTGACGGCCGGCTCGATCTCGTCCGGAAGGGATGCCGCCGGCGTGCCGGGCCGGCGGCTGTAGAGGAAGCTGAAGGACTGGTCGAAGCCCACCTCGCGCGCCAGCGCCAGCGTCGCCGCAAAGTCGCGCTCGCTCTCGCCGGGGAAACCGACGATGAAATCCGAGGAGATCGCGATGTCGGGCCGCACCGCGCGCAGCTTGCGCACCTTGTCCTTGAATTCGAGCGTGGTGTAGCCGCGCTTCATGAGCGCCAGCACCCGGTCCGAGCCGCTCTGCACCGGCAGATGCAGGTGGTCGGCGAGCTTGCTGACGCTGGCGAACGCCTCGATCAGGCTGTCGTTGAACTCGAGCGGGTGGGAGGTGGTGAAGCGGATGCGCTCGATGCCCGGTACGCGTGCGACATGGTGAATGAGCGTGGCGAGATCCACCCGCGCGCCGTCGGCCATCGGTCCCGAGTAGGCATTGACGTTCTGACCGAGGAGGGTGATCTCGGCGACGCCCTGGGTCGCGAGTTGCCCCACCTCCTCGAGCACCGAATCGAAGGCGCGGCTCACTTCCTCGCCACGCGTATACGGCACGATGCAGAAACTGCAGTACTTGCTGCAGCCCTCCATGATGGACACGAAGGCCCGCGCGCCCTCGGCCCGCGGCGCCGGCAGGCGATCGAATTTCTCGATCTCTGGGAAGCTGACATCGATGACCGGCTTACCCGTGCGGCGCAGCTCATCCAGCATCTGCGGCAGGCGGTGCAGGGTCTGCGGACCAAACACCAGGTCCACGAACGGCGCGCGCTCGGTGATGCCCGAGCCTTCCTGGCTCGCCACGCAGCCGCCGACGCCGATGATCACCTGCGGCCGGCGCGCCTTCAGAATCCGCCACTCCCCGAGCAGCGAGAACACCTTCTCCTGCGCCTTTTCGCGCACCGAGCAGGTGTTCATGAGGAGCAGGTCCGCCTCGAGCGGGTCGTCGGTGGCCACCAGATCCGCGTCAGCGCGCAGCACGTCCGCCATCCGGGCGGAGTCGTACTCGTTCATCTGGCAGCCGAAGGTCTTGATGAAGTAGCGGCGGGACATAGGGCGTGCAATACGAAATTCTACCTTACGGGGACCTTCGCAAGGGCCCGCAGGCGCACGAGAAGCGCGTGGCCGCAGGCCACGCCCAATGCATAAAAATCAAGTACGTCCAGAGACTTACGCGTACCCGAGAGACGTCCTAGAAGGGAATGTCGTCGTCGAAATCCTCGCCCCGACCGGCGGCTGTGCCCCCTGCGGACTCCTCGGCATCGGACGGCGGAGCGCCGCCGCCACCGGGCCCGCCACCCGGCCCGCCGCGGGTCGCGCTCTCCGCCCCGGCGCTCGCGGCAGCGCTGCCGCCCGCCCCGCCCCGCCCCCCGAGCATCTGCAGGTCGTTGCCGATGATCTCGGTCGAGTAGCGCTCGTTCCCCTGCTTGTCCTGCCACTTACGCGTGCGCAGGCTTCCCTCGATGTACACCTGCGAGCCCTTGCGCAGGTACTCGCCGGCGACTTCTGCCAGGCGCCCGAAGAACGCGACGCGGTGCCATTCGGTCCGCTCCTGCTGGTCACCGGTCTGCTTGTCGCGCCAGCTCTCGCTGGTGGCGACGCGCAGGTTGGCCACGGTCGTGCCGGAGGGCATGGCGCGGGTCTCAGGATCGGCTCCCAGGTTGCCAATGAGAATCACTTTGTTGATGCCACGCGCCATGAGAAAGCCCTCGGGGATTGTAATCAAGGCGGCGAGGGTCGCCGGCAGCGCCCGCCGTGTACTTGCACCCATTCTAGAGGAGCGGCGCAGCCCGCGCGAACCGCAAATCGGTACACAACGGGTGTAAATCGGCACAAGCTTCGCGGCTCCCCCGGCAGCAGGAATACAGTGTGCGCTGATGTCGACGGAGCCTGGCATGATCCACAACCTCTCCGAGGCGGATGTTGCCCGCGTGCTGAGCTATGAGCAGCTCATCCCGGAGATGGAGCGGGCGCTCATCGCTTTCTCCTCGGGTAAGGTGATTCAACCCGTGCGCACCATGCTCACGGTCGAGGAAGCGCAACGGTTCCTCGCCGTGATGCCGGCGGTGATGCAGGACGCCATGGGCGCGAAGCTCGTGTGCTATTACCCGAAGAACGCGGTCGCGGGACTGCCGACGCATCGGGCCAGCATCGCGCTGTTCGAGCCCGAAAGCGGGCGCCCGCTCGCCTTCCTCGACGGCCGTCTCATCACCGAGATGCGCACTGCCGCCGTCTCCGCGGCGCTCACCCGCTATCTCGCTCCACCGCAGGCCCGGGTTCTCACCCTGGTGGGGAGCGGCGTGCAGGCGCACGCCCATTTTCAGGCGCTGCGGCACGTGTGCAGCTTCGATGAAGTACGGGTCTGGAGTCGCACGCCCGAGCACGCGCAGCGCTTCGCCGCACGCACCGGCGCCCGCGTCATGGAGCTCGAGGCGGCGGTGCGCGGGGCCGACGTGGTCGTCACGGCGACCAGCTCCCGCACACCGCTCCTGCGAGGGGCGTGGCTGAAGCCGGGGGCACACGTCAACGCCATCGGCGCCTGCCTGCCGAGCTGGCGTGAGCTCGATGACGAGGCGCTGATCGGCAGCTGCCTGATCGTGGACTCGCGCGAGGCCGCGCTCAAGGAATCGGGCGACGTGATCCTGTCGCGGGCACCGATCTTCGCCGAGGCGGGGGAGGTGTTCGCCGCTACCCGGCGGCCGGCGCCCACTGCCACCACCGTGTTCAAGTCCCTCGGGCTTGCGGTCGAGGACATCGCCACCGCGCGGCTGGTATACGACGCCCTCAGCCCATAAATAAGGGTCCGGCCCCGGACCTTCAACCCGCGTTCGCGCGCCGCCCGGGACCGCCAGTTCCTCAAGTTTGGGTCTGAGTGGCGCGCACGCGTACTATTAATGGTTCAATGCAGCAGATTCGCGTGCGCGGAGCGCGCACCCACAATCTCAAGAACCTGAGCCTCGATCTGCCGCGCGAGCGGCTGATCGTGGTGACGGGCCTGTCGGGCTCGGGAAAGTCCTCGCTCACCTTCGACACGCTGTACGCCGAAGGCCAGCGGCGCTACGTCGAGTCCCTCTCCGCCTATGCGCGGCAGTTCCTCTCGACCATGGACAAGCCGGACGTCGACAGCATCGAGGGCCTCTCGCCGGCGATCGCCATCGAGCAGAAAGCGAGCTCCCACAACCCGCGCTCGACCGTGGGCACGGTCACCGAGATCTACGACTACCTGCGCTTGTTGTACGCGCGCGCAGGCACGCCGCGCTGTCCTGAGCACGGCATCGATCTCGCCGCCCAGACCGTGAGCCAGATGGTCGACCAGGCGCTGCGGCTGCCGGAGGGCCTGGCCGCGGCGCTGCTCGCACCGGTGGTGAGCGAGCGCAAGGGCGAGCAGCTCGAGCTCCTGGAGGATCTCGCCGCGCAGGGCTTCGTACGCGTGCGCATCGACGGGCGCATCCACGAAATGGAGGCGCTGCCGCAGCTCGACGGCAAGAAGAAACACACCATCGAGGCGGTGGTCGACCGCATGCGCATCAGGCCCGATGCCGCGCAGCGCCTGGCGGAATCGTTCGAGACCGCCCTGCGCTTGTCCGGCGGGCTCGCGCGGCTCGCGTTTCTCGATGAGCCCACGCGCGAGGAGCTGGTGTTCTCCAGCCGGCACGCCTGCCCGGTGTGCGGCTACAGCGTGCCGCCGCTCGAGCCGAAGCTGTTCTCGTTCAACAATCCCACCGGCGCCTGCCCGAGCTGCGATGGACTCGGGGTGCAGGAATTCTTCGATCCGCTGCGGGTCGTACTGCACCCGCATCTGTCACTGGCCGGTGGTGCGGTGCGTGGCTGGGATCGGCGCAATGATCATTACTTCAATCTGATCCAGTCGCTCAGCAAGCACTACGGCTTCGACATCGAGACGCCCTGGACGGAGCTGCCCGAGCACGTGCGCCACGTGCTGCTGCACGGCAGCGGCACGGAGGCGATCGAATTCAGCTACCGCGAGGAAGCCGGACGCAGCTCGCGCAAGCGTCACGCGTTCGAGGGAATTCTGCCCAACCTGACGCGACGCTATCGCGAGACCGAGTCAGCGATGGTGCGCGAGGAGCTGGCGCGCTATCTGGGGGTGCGCCCGTGCCCGGAGTGCCAGGGCACGCGCCTGAATCGCGCGGCGCGCTTCGTGTTCGTCGCCGGGCGCAGTCTTCCGGAACTTACCGCTCTGACGGTCGGACGGGCGCTCGAGTTCCTGGGTCAGCTGAGTCTCGCCGGCTGGCGCGGCGAAGTGGCAGCCAAGATCGTCAAGGGCATGGTGCAGCGGCTGCGCTTCCTCAGTGACGTGGGCCTCGACTATCTGACACTCGATCGCAGCGCCGAGACGCTCTCGGGCGGTGAATCGCAGCGCATTCGCCTTGCCAGCCAGGTCGGATCCGGGCTCACCGGCGTCATGTACATCCTCGATGAGCCCTCGATCGGCCTGCACCAGCGCGACAACCGGCGCCTGCTGGCGACGCTCAAACAGCTGCGGGACCTCGGCAATACGGTGATCGTGGTCGAGCACGACGAGGAGGCGATCCGGGAGGCCGACCACGTCGTGGACTTGGGTCCCGGCGCCGGTGCGCACGGCGGTCACCTGGTGGCGCAGGGCACACCGCGCGACATCGCCGCCAGCCCCGCCTCGGTCACCGGCCAGTACCTCGCGGGCCGGCGCCGCATCGCAGTGCCCGGCTTGCGCATCCGCCCGGATCCGGCGCGGCAGATCCGCATCGTCGGCGCGCACGGGAACAACCTCGCGCAGGTGACCACGCAGATCCCGCTGGGCCTGTTCACCTGCGTAACCGGGGTCTCCGGGTCGGGCAAGTCGACGCTCATCGTCGACACGCTGTTCGGCCACACCGCCGCGCGCCTGAACGGCGCGCGCGTCGAAGCCGCGCCCTGCGAGCGCATCGAGGGCCTGGAGCAGATCGACCGCGTCATCGACATCGACCAGAGTCCGATCGGGCGCACGCCGCGCTCCAACCCTGCGACCTACACCGGGCTATTCGCGCCGCTGCGCGAGTTGTTCGCCGCCGTGCCCGAGGCCCGCGCCCGCGGCTACGATTCCGGCCGTTTCAGCTTCAACGTCAAGGGTGGACGCTGCGAGGCCTGCCAGGGAGACGGCGTGATCCGCGTGGAAATGCACTTCCTGCCGGACGTGTACGTGCCGTGTGACGTGTGCGGCGGCAAGCGTTATAACCGCGAGACGCTCGAGATCCGCTACCGCGGCAAGAACATCCACGAAGTGCTCGACATGACCGTCGAGGATGCCGCGCGGTTCTTCCAGAACGTACCGGCCGCAGCCGGGAAGCTCCAGACGCTCACCGACGTCGGCCTGTCGTACGTGCGCCTCGGACAGAATGCCACCACGCTCTCGGGTGGTGAGGCGCAGCGCGTGAAGCTGTCACGCGAGCTCGCCAAGCGTGCCACCGGCAAGACCCTCTACATCCTGGACGAGCCCACCACCGGGCTGCATTTCCACGACGTCGAGCAGCTGCTGCACGTCCTGCACCGCCTGCGCGACGAGGGCAACACGGTCGTGGTGATCGAGCACAACCTCGATGTCATCAAGACCGCCGACTGGGTGATCGACCTGGGTCCCGAGGGTGGTGAAGGGGGCGGCGAGATCGTCGCCACGGGCACACCCGAGGACATCGCCGCCAGCGAGGCCTCCTGGACCGGAAAATACCTGCGGCCGCTGCTGACTGCCGAGCGCCGTTCCGCCGTAAGCGCTTGATTGCATTGGATCTAGTACCTGGATGCTAATGCGATTGCAAATGCGAACCGTTCTCATCCATAATGACTTGCATGGACGCCGTCGTCGCACCTGAGGGGCTTGCTCTCGATCCGGGCTTCGTGAGCCTCGCCGCCCTGCCTCCGGGCACCACCGCACGGGTGGTGGGTGTCGGCTCGATCGCGTGCGCCCTGTCGGCACTGGAGCGCCGGCTGCTCGAGTTCGGCTTCGTGAGCGGCGAACAGATCGAAATCCTCGCCGAGGCGCGCCCGGGGCGTGATCCGTTCGTGGTGCGCGTCGGTAACACGACGCTTGCGCTGCGCCGGCGTGAGGCGCAGAGCGTGTGGGTCGAGATTCAGCACTCCGGGTCTAGGGCACCACCCCGCGAGGCACCTGGCGGCCTCAGCGAGAGGGTCGAGATTCAGCACTCCGGGTCTAGGGCACCACCCCGCGAGGCACCTGGCGGCCTCAGCGAGAGGGTCGAAATTTCCAGGTCCGGACCCCCGCGATGAACGCCCCCGCGGCCGCGGCGTTGGCCGCGCCGCAGCTCACCCTCTCCCTCATCGGCGTCCCCAACTGCGGCAAGACCGCGCTCTTCAACCGTCTGACGGGCAGCCGCCAGAAGGTCGCCAATTACCCGGGCGTCACGGTCGAACGCAAGGAAGGCCGACTGACCGGACCACGCAGCGGGCGTACCTTCCGCGTCATCGACCTGCCCGGCGCCTACAGCCTCGAGCCCGCGACGCTCGATGAGGCCATCGCCCGCGACGTAGTGCTCGGCCGGCACGCGACCGAGCCCGCGCCCGACCTGCTGGTGTGCGTGGTCGACGCGACCAATCTGCGCCTCAACTTGCGCCTGGTCCTGGAGCTGAAGCGCTTGGGTAAGCCCATCATCGTCGCCCTCAACATGAGCGACCTCGCCGCGCAGCGCGGTTACACGCTCGACCGCGCGGCGCTCGAGCGTGCCCTCGGTGTGCCGGTGGTCCCGACGGTCGCGGTGCGCTCCGGCGGCGAGCGAGCGCTGGTGGAGACCATCGATACCTACGGTTTCGCTGCTGAAACGGCCGCGCGCGCCCACGAGCGCATCGAGCCTGCGCGGCCGCCGAGCGGCGCCGACATCGAAGCCACCCAGCGCGAAGTGCGCCGCGTGTTGCACGAGGCCGGCTATCGCGTACCCGCACGCCTCGCGGTGCTGTCGCGGCTCGATGCGGTGGTGCTCAATCCCATCGCGGGACCCGCGCTGCTCGCGATCGTGCTGTTCTGCATGTTCCAGGCGGTGTTCAGCTGGGCCAAGGCACCGCAGAACCTCATCAACACCGGCGTCCAGGGCGTAAACGCCTGGCTGAGCGGGGTGCTGCCCCCGGGACCGCTGCGCGGCCTGTTGCTCGACGGCGTAGTCGCCGGCACCGGCAGTGTGCTGGTGTTCCTGCCGCAGATCCTCATCCTGTTCCTGTTCATCCTCGCCCTGGAGGATTCCGGCTACCTGCCGCGGGCAGCCTTCATGCTGGATCGGCTCATGGGACGGGTGGGGCTCTCGGGCCGCGCGTTCATTCCGCTGCTGTCGAGCTTCGCGTGCGCCATTCCCGGCATCATGGCGGCGCGCACCATCCCCTCCGCGCGCGACCGCCTCGCGACCATCATGATCGCGCCCCTCATGACCTGCTCGGCGCGCCTGCCGGTGTACGCACTGCTCATCGGCGCGTTCATTCCGCAGCGCACCATCGGCATTTTCAACCTGCGGGGACTGGTGCTGTTCGCCCTGTATCTGGCGGGCGTCGCTAGTGCCCTGGCGGTGGCCTTCGTATTGAAGCGCACCATGATGCGCGGCGAATACCGGCCACTGCTGCTGGAGCTGCCCGAGTATCGCTGGCCGCACCTGCAGAACCTGGCGCTCGGCCTGTGGGAGCGCACGCGCATTTTCCTGACTCGCGTCGGCACCATCATCCTCACACTGATGGTGGTGCTGTGGTTCCTGGCGAGCTTCCCTGCACCGCCCGCGGGCGCGACCGGCCCCGCCATCCAGTACAGCGTCGCGGGCCTTCTCGGCCGCGGACTCGAGTTCCTGTTCGCGCCCATCGGCTTCAACTGGCAGATCTCGATCGCGCTGGTGCCGGGGCTGGCGGCGCGCGAGGTGGCGGTGAGCGCGCTCGGCACCGTGTATGCCATGTCCGGGGCGAACGACGTCGCCGGGGCGCTGAGCCCCGTGATCGCCCACGGCTGGAGCATCGCCACCGGTCTCTCGCTGCTCGCCTGGTACGTGTTCGCGCCGCAGTGCCTGTCGACGCTCGCGGTCGTGAAGCGCGAAACCAACTCCTGGCGTTATCCGCTGTACATGGCGCTGTATCTGTTCGCGCTCGCGTATGCGGGCGCGTTCCTCACCTACCGCGTGGCGCTGCTGCTCGGAGGCGGCGCGCTCCCGGCCACGCCGGCATGAGCGCCGTGCTGCAAGAGGTGTTGGTGGCGGTGCTGGTCACGGCCTGCGCGCTGTTCAGCACCTGGCGGCTGCTGTCGGCGCGCCTGCGCCTGCGTTGCCTCGATGCCCTGGCCGCCGTGCCCGGCGCGCGCACAGCGCGCTGGCTGACGGCGGCGCGGCAGCGCCTGCTGTCGGGGCTCGGCGCCGGCTGCGGTAGCTGCGCGCAGCACTCTACGCCGGGCGCGCTCTCCCGGAATCAAACATCTGGTGTACCTCGCCGTTGACGATGCGCTCCTGGTAGGTGCCACGCGTGTAGCTCGCGACCACGCGGCGCCAGAAACTCACGGCGTCGGCATTGCGCAGGTACTCGGTGATCTCCCAGCGCCCCGCGAAACGGCTCAGGATCAGTTGCACGGCGGTCTGGCCGATACCCAGCCGGCGCCGTGCGCGTGCCACGAAGAACTCCGCCATGCGGTAATCGATGCCCGACGGCGCGGCCGTGGCTGCGATGCGCAACACGCGCGCAAAGCCCACCGGCTCGCTGCCCTTGAGGATCACCAGCGGAAAGGTGTTCGGATCGCCGAACCAGTGTGCGATCAGATCCGGCTCGCGATGTCCCACTTCGCCAAGCTTGGGAAACAGCCCGGTGCCGGGATTCAGGTCATCCAGGTAATCACGGTAGACGCTCTGGATCCACACCCGGTCCGCCGGTGCCGCCCGGGCATCGCGCACGCTGACAGTCACGGGAGTCATCGCTTTCGAGCTCTTAGTCTCGCGTCTGCCAAAGCGAAACGGCCCGGACAGCTCGCGCGCGCGAACCGTCCGAGCCGTGGCTTGAAGCCCTAAGCTGTGAGACTTACTTCGGCGGCGGCGTCGAAGCCGGCGGAGCGGCAGCGCCCTCGCCCGGCTTGGCGCCGTCCGCAGCAGCCGGCGCAGCCGGAGCGGCGGCGTCAGGAGCAGCAGCCTGTCCGGAGGCCGGCGGCGTGGCAGTGTCGGCCGAGGCGGCCGGAGCAGGAGGAGGAGTGGCAGCCTGGTCTGGCGCTGCGGATTCCTGCTTCGCGCAGGCCGTCAGCATCAGCGCCGCAACGATTGCGCTAAGAGCAAGTTTGGTGTTCATCGATCGGTACCCCGAGGGAAGCAAGAGTTGTGTTAATGAGACTACGACCGCTGGCGGTCGTTCCCGCGCCCGTCCCGGGCCGCGGAGCGCAAATTCTATAGAAGTCCCGGTACGATTGGAAACCGAGACGATGGCGTTGCTGTCGGGCCGGGCAGACAGCTTGAAACACCCGGATGCGGGGGATGGAATGATGTCCAGCGTTGGATCGACGCCCGAGCGCGAAGCCCTGCTCGGGAGCACGTTTGCTGCGCACCTCGAGGCGCTGTGCGAGCGTTCGGCGCGCGCGCTGACGGCATCCGGCTACACAGGTCTGCTGGTGCATTCCGGATCGCTGCTGGGCGTCTTCGAAGACGACCGGACCTTCCCGTTCGAGGCGAACGCCCCCTTCAAGGTGTGGGTCCCGCTGCAGGACGCCGCGGACTGCTTCGTGTGGTTCGAACCGGGGGGGATACCGCGTCTGATCATCCATCAGGCGCGGGACTACTGGCACAAGTCCGCGGACCTGCCGCGGGCCTACTGGAGCCGTCACTTCGAGGTGCTCACCGCCGGCGACCGCGCGGGCGCACGCGCGCACCTGCCTGCCGAGCTCTCGCGCGCGGCCTACATCGGGGATGCCCTTCCGGAACTGACCAGCTGGGGTATCGGCGCGGTCAATCCGCGGCCCCTGATGCGCCGTCTGGACTACGCGCGTGCCGTCAAGACGCCCTATGAGCTCGCGTGCCTGCGCGAGGCGAGCCGTCTCGGCGCGCGCGGGCACTACGCCGCCGAGCGTGCCTTCAGGGCGGGTGCTGCGGAGTTCGAAATCGAGCTGGCCTTCCTCGCAGCCTGCGGGCAGCGCGAGCAGGAGCTGCCCTACAACCCCATCATCGCGTTGAACGCGGGCGGCGCCGTGCTGCACTACCAGGTGCTGGAGAAGCAGCCACCGCGCGAGCGGCACTCGCTCCTCATCGACGCCGGCGCGGAGTTCGCCGGCTACGCGAGCGACATCACCCGCACTCATTCCTACCAAGATGCGGATTTCGCGGCGCTCATCGGCCGCATGGATCAGATGCAGCAGGCGCTGTGCGCCGGGGTGCGCGCCGGCGTCGACTGGCGCGACGTACATCTCAAAGCCCACCAGCTCACCGGGGAACTGTTGCGCGAGGCGGACATCACCCGCTGCAGCGCCGACGAGGCGCTTGCCACCGCGGTCACGAGCGTGTTCCTGCCGCACGGCATCGGACACCTGCTCGGGCTCGAGGTGCATGACGTCGGCGGGTTCATGCGCACCCCCGAGGGGGGCGACATCCCGCGTCCCGACGGCCACCCTAATCTGAGGCTCACCCGCGTCCTCGAGGAGGGGTTCGTGGTGACCATGGAGCCGGGAATTTATTTCATCGAGCAGCTGCTCGATGCCGCGCGCGCGGATGCTCGCGGCCGCTGCATCAACTGGCAGCGGGTCGCCGCGCTGGCAAAGTTCGGCGGGATCCGCATCGAGGATGACCTGGCCGTCACGCGTGACGGCTGCGAGAACCTCACTCGCGAGGCGTTCCGCTCACTTCAGCCGCGGTAAGGGATTATTGAAGCGTGAGTGAGACAAAACCTATCGCTTTGCCAGAATATCCCTTATTTCCTGCAACAGTGACTCGCTCCGGGTAGGCCCAGGAGGTGGCGTGTTCGGGGCCGGCCGCTTGAGTCGGTTGATCGCCTTGATCACGATGAAGATCGACGCGGCGATGACGACGAACTCGAAAATCGTCTGCACGAACGCCCCGTACCTGAGCAGCACCGGCTTGCCCGCAGCGTTGGTGGCAATCTGCACGGCCAGATCGGTGAAGTTGACGCTGCCGAGTATCGGCGACAGCGCCGGCATGATTACATCCCCGACCAGGGAGGCCACGACCTTGCCGAAGGCGCCGCCAATCACGACGCCGACCGCCAGATCGATGACGCTGCCCTTCATGGCAAATTCTTTGAATTCTGAAGCGAGACTCATGACAGGCGTCCTCCCCCAAGGCACCGGTTCGAGCGCCGGCTGAACGGCCGACAGCCTACTGCAAGGCTCAGGCAGCGGCGACCTTCTTCTTGCGTGTGCGCTTCTTCGGGGCTTTGACCGGCGCGGCTTCCTTGGGCGCGGCTGCAGTCTTCGCTTCAGCCTTCGACTTTGCCTTGGGTTTCGCCTTCGCGCGCCGGGTGGACTTCTTCTTGGCTTCCCCGGCCGGCTCCTCGGCCGCCACCGGAGCAGGTCCCTCTACCAGCTGCATCAGCGCCATGGGAGCGGAATCACCCGGACGCGGGACCATGCGCAGGATGCGGGTGTAGCCGCCCGGGCGCGCCTTGAAGCGCGGCCCAAGATCGGCGAACAATTTCTCGACGATCTGCACGTCGCGCAGGCGCGCGAACGCCCTGCGGCGGTTGGCGTCCCCATCTTTCTTGGCAAGCGTGATGAGGGGCTCGACGACCCGCCGCAGCTCCTTCGCCTTCGGCAGCGTGGTGCGGATGGTCTCGTGCCGCAGCAGCGAAACCGACATGTTGCGCATCAGCGCGTGCCGGTGCGAGCTGTTGCGCGATAGCTGACGGCCGGAAAGATGGTGACGCATAGCTAATCCTTCGCTAGATGACGTCGCGCTCTTCGTCGTGCTTGAGCCCCGCGGGCGGCCAGCCGTCGAGGCGCATGCCGAGCATCAGTCCGTGGCTCTGCAGCACTTCCTTGATCTCGGTGAGCGACTTCTTGCCCAGGTTCGGCGTGCGCAGCAGCTCCACCTCGGTGCGCTGCACCAGATCGCCGATGTAGTGGATGTTCTCGGCCTTCAGGCAGTTCGCGCTGCGCACCGTGAGCTCCAACTCATCCACCGGACGCAACAGGATCGGGTCGAACTGCATCTCCGAGACCTTGGTGGAGGCCTCCTCCTCGCCCTGCAGGTCGACGAACACCGACAGCTGGTCCTTCAGGATGCTGCCGGCGCGGCGGATCGCCTCTTCGGCGTCGATGGTGCCGTTGGTCTCGATGTCGATGACCAGCTTGTCGAGGTCGGTGCGCTGCTCGACGCGCGCCGCATCGACCGAGTAGGTCACGCGCCGCACCGGCGAGAAGGACGCATCGAGCTGCAGGCGGCCGATCGGTCGCGTCTGCTCCTCGAAGGCGATGCGCGAGGCCGCCGGTCGGTAGCCGCGGCCGCGCTCGACGCGCAGCGTCATGGACAGCTCGCCGGCCTTGGTCAGGTTGGCGATCACGAGCTCGGGATTCACGACCTCGATGTCATGGTCGGTCTGAATGTCGCCCGCGGTCACCGGGCCCGGGCCCTTCTTGTGCAGGCGCAGCTCGGCGCTGTCGCGCGAGTGCATGCGCAGCGCCACGGTCTTGAGGTTCAGCAGAATGTCGACCACGTCCTCCTGCACACCCTCGATGCTGGTGTACTCATGGAGCACGCCGTCGATCTCGACCTCGGTGATGGCGCTCCCGGGCATCGAAGACAGCAGCACGCGGCGCAGTGCGTTGCCGAGCGTATGGCCGAAGCCACGCTCGAACGGCTCGATCACCACGCGCGCCTGGCGCGGGGCCACCGGCTGCACCTTCACCACCCGGGGTCTCAGGAACTCGCTTACAGAACCCTGCATTGCAGTCTCACCTTGCCGGCTCATTGGGACCGGCGCAAACGGACAGTGGGGCCCTCTTACATGGGTGCGGCAGGCACCCGTTGCAAGTGGACGCGATTACTTCGAATACAGCTCGACGACCAGGTTCTCATTGATGTCGGGCAGGACATCGTCCCGGCCCGGCGCTGACTTGAACAGGCCACGGAACTCCTTGTCGTTCACCTCGACCCATTCGGGCAGGCCCACCTGCTGCGCGATGTTCAACGCGCTCTGGATACGCAGCTGCTTGCGCGATCTCTCGCGCACCTGGACGATGTCCCCGGCCTTCACCTGGAATGAGGCGATGGTGACCGGCTTCTCGTTCACGGTGATCGCCTTATGGCTCACCAGCTGGCGCGCCTCGGCGCGCGTGGAGGCAAAGCCCATGCGGTACACGACGTTGTCCAGCCGGCACTCGAGCAGCTTCAGCAGGTTCTCGCCGGTGGCGCCGCTGCGGCGCGCGGCTTTCTGGTAGTAGTTGCCGAACTGCCGCTCGAGCACGCCGTACATGCGGCGCAGTTTCTGCTTCTCGCGCAGCTGCAGGCCGTAGTCGGACAAGCGCGTGCGGCGCTCACCCTTGATGCCGCCCGGCGGCACGGTGAACTTGCATTTGTTTTCCAGCGGCTTGACGCCGCTCTTCAGGAACAGGTCAGTGCCCTCGCGGCGGGCGAGCTTGCATGTGGGACCAACGTAACGCGCCATATTGTCCTCGTTAAGCCTCTAGACCCTGCGCTTCTTGGGCGGACGGCAGCCATTGTGCGGAATGGGTGTCACGTCCGAGATGCTGGTGATCTTCAGTCCGCAATTGTTGAGCGCGCGCACCGCCGACTCACGTCCCGGTCCGGGTCCCCCGACGCGCACTTCCACGTTCTTCACGCCGTGCTCCTGGGCGGCGACACCGGCCTTCTCGGCCGCCACCTGCGCCGCGAACGGAGTGCTCTTGCGCGAGCCACGGAAGCCGCAGCCCCCGGAGGTCGCCCAGGAAAGCGTGTTGCCCTGCCGATCGGTGATGGTGATGATCGTGTTGTTGAAGGAGGCATGCACGTGCGCGATCGCATCGAGCACGTTCTTGCGCGCCTTCTTCGGCTTCTTGGGCGCCGCGGCCGCGGCCGGCGCTGCGCCGGCCTGTTGGGCTTTCTCGCCCTGTTGGGCTTTCTCGCCCTGTTGGGGTTTCTCGCCCTGTTGGGGTTTCTGCTGCTCGGCCATTCGTTATGCCTTTCCAGGAGGTGCGTTCAGCTTGACCGCCTGCTTGCGCGGACCCTTGCGGGTACGTGCGTTGGTGCGCGTGCGCTGGCCGCGCACCGGCAGTCCGCGGCGGTGACGGATCCCGCGGTGGCAACCGAGGTCCATCAGCCGCTTGATGTTCATCGACACTTCGCGGCGCAGGTCGCCTTCGACCGCGAACCTGGCGATCTGCGAGCGGATCGCGTTGACCTCCGTCTCGGTGAGATCCTTCACCTTGGTGGCGGGGTTGACACCCGCGGCCATGCAGGCGGTGCGCGCGCGCGATCTGCCCACGCCGTAGATGTGTGTGAGCCCGACCCACACGTGCTTGTTCATCGGGATGTTGATGCCGGCTATGCGTGCCATGTGTGCTTACCTCAACCCTGACGCTGCTTGTGCCGCGGGTCCGTGCAGATGACGTACACGACGCGGCGGCGCCGCACGATCTTGCAGTTCTTGCAGATCTTCTTGACCGACGGACGTACTTTCATGATTGACCACCCGAACCAGTGCGGCCGTAGCCCAGCAGGTTCGCCTTCTTGAGAAGTCCCGGGTAGTGATGCGACATCATGTGCGCGTTCAGCTGCGACATGAAATCCATCACCACCACCACCACGATGAGGAGCGATGTGCCGCCGAAGTGAAACGGCACGCCCTGCGAGGAAATCAGGATCTCGGGCAACAGGCACACCGCGGTCACGTACAGCGCACCCCACAGCGTGAGCCGGGTGAGCACGTGGTCGATGTACTCCGCGGTCTGCTGGCCGGGACGGATGCCGCGCACGAAGGCGCCTGACTTCTTGAGGTTGTCGGCCGTGTCGCGCGCATTGAACACCAGCGCCGTGTAGAAGAAGCAGAAGAACACGATCAGCAGGGCGTAGATCACCAGATGCAGCGGCTGGCCATAGCCAAGCGCGGCGGCGACGTTCTGCATGAAGCTCGATACCGGCCCCTCGGCATTGGTGCCGAAAAAGCTGGCCAGGGTCGCCGGGAACAGCAGCAGGCTCGAAGCGAAGATCGGCGGAATCACGCCCGACATGTTGATCTTGAACGGCAGGTGGCTGCTCTGGCCGGCGTACATGCGGCGCCCGACCTGGCGTTTGGCGTAATCGACCGGGATGCGCCGCTGGGCGCGCTCCATGAATACCACGAACGCGGTGGTGGCGAGCACCAGGATGATGAGCAGCAGCGCGAACGGGCCCTGCATTTCGCCGTTGCCCACGGCCTCGGCGGTGTTGCCGACCGCCCCCGGAAGCCCTGCGACGATGCCCGACAGGATGATCATCGAGATGCCGTTGCCGATACCGCGCTCGGTGATCTGCTCACCAAGCCACATGAGAAACATGGTCCCGGTGGTCATGGTGATGGTCGCGGTGAACAGGAACGACCAGCCGGTGACCAGGGTCATGCCGCCCTTCTGCAGCGCGCCGGCGGCGGCGAAGGACTGCACCACCGCCAGCACCACCGTGCCATAGCGCGTGTACTGCGTGATCTTGCGCCGGCCCGATTCGCCCTCCTTGCGCAGCTCCATGAGCGTCGGCACCACCATCGACATCATCTGGATGATGATGGAGGCGGAGATGTACGGCATGACGCCCATGGCGAAGATCGACAGGCGCGACAGCGCGCCGCCCGAGAACATGTTGACGATCCCCAGGATTGTGTTGGAGCGATCGCCGAAGAAGCGCGCCACTTCCGCCGGATTCACGCCCGGCACGGGAATGAAGGTGCCGATGCGGTACACGACCAGCGCGCCCATGAGGAAAAAGAAACGGCTGCGAATCTCCCCGAAACGGGCAGCTTCGCTGAATGCGGCGGCCGGATTGCTGATGCTGGTGTTCGCCATGCCTGTCCTGATGGGGTAGCTCTTCAGGCCTCGATCTTGCCGCCGGCGGCTTCGATCGCCGCGCGCGCGCCCTTGGTCACCGCCACGCCCTTGAGGGTCACCGCCCTGGTGAGTGCGCCCGAGAGCACCACCTTGGCACGCTCGGTGCCCAGCGGCACGACACCCGCCTTGAGCAGCGCCGCGAGATCCACCAGTTCGCCTGCGACCTTGGCCAGCTCTGAAAGGCGTACCTCGGCGCGGCTTCTCTTCATGGCGGAACGGAAGCCGACCTTGGGCATGCGTCGCTGCAGGGGCATCTGGCCGCCCTCGAAGCCGACCTTGTGGTAGCCGCCCTTGCGCGCGCGCTGACCCTTGGTGCCGCGTCCGCAGGTCTTGCCCTGGCCGGCAGAGGCGCCGCGGCCCACGCGCAGGCGCGGGCGCTTGCTTCCGGGAGCGGGCCTGAGGGTGTTGAGTCGCATACGTTTAAGCGCCTTTCTCGATGCGCAGCAGGTGCACGGCGGCGGCAATCATGCCGCGGTTCTCACGCGTGTCAGCCACCGACACGCTCTGGCGAATGCGGCGCAGCCCGAGCCCGCGCGCGGAGGCCGCGATGCTCTTCAGCTGCCCGTGCAGGCTCCTGACCAGCGTCACTTTCAGTTGTCTGTCCGCCATGGCCGTCAGCCCGTGATCTCTTCGAGGCTCTTGCCGCGCTTCGCCGCGATTTCCTCGGGCGAGCGGATTTTCGCCAGTGCGTTCATGGTGGCGCGCACGACGTTGATCGGGTTGCGCGACCCGTAGCTCTTGGCGAGCACGTTGCGCACGCCGGCGCACTCGAGCACCGCGCGCATGCCGCCGCCGGCGATGACGCCGGTACCGTCGGAGGCCGGCTGCATGTACACGCGTGTGGCTCCATGCGTTCCGGTGACCGCGTAATGCAGCGAATCGTTTCGCAGCGCGACGTTGATGAGGTTCTTGCGCGCCTGGGTCATGGCCTTGGAAATCGCCACCGGAACCTCACGCGCCTTGCCGAAGCCATAGCCCACGCGTCCGGAAGTGTCGCCCACCACGGTGAGCGCGGTGAAGCCGAACTGCCGGCCGCCCTTGACCACCTTCGCGGTGCGATTGACGGCGACGAGCTTCTCTACGAACTCGTCCGCCGACTGGCCCTTGTCTGGTCTTGCCATGTATGTGTTACCTGCCTAGAACTCGAGACCCGCTTCGCGGGCCGCATCCGCGAGCGCCTTCACGCGCCCGTGGAACTGGAAGCCGGAGCGGTCGAAGGCGACCTTGCTCACCCCCGCAGCCTTGGCGCGCGTGGCGATCGCCCGTCCCACCGCCTTGGCGGCCTCAACGTTGCCGGTGCTCTTGAGGCCCTGGCGCACCGTTTCCTGCAAAGTGGACGCCACGGCGAGCACCTTCGCGCCCACCGGGTCCGTGACCTGCGCGTAAATGTGCCGCGGCGTACGGTGCACGGTGAGACGTGCCACGGCCAGAGCGCGGATGTGCGCGCGGGCCTTGAGGGCGCGTCGCAGCCGGCGCTGCTTCTTGGTGATGATCATTTATCATCGCCTCCGGCGAGACTTCTGTCGCGGCTCGCGCACGAGCGCGAATCCCGTACATGTAGCGGCGCTTCGCGCCGGGAAGAGGGCTTCATTTCTTCTTGCCCTCCTTGAGAGTGATCTTCTCATTCGCGTAGCGCACGCCCTTGCCCTTGTAGGGCTCGGGCGGACGAATGCCGCGGATCTCGGCGGCCACCTGGCCGACTTTCTGCCGATCGATGCCCTTCACCACGATCTCGGTCTGGCTCGGAGTCTCGATGTTGATCCCTTCCGGGATCGCCACGTTCACCGGATGCGAGAAGCCGAGTGTCAGGTTCAGGTTCTTGCCCTGCACCTGGGCGCGAAAGCCCACACCCACCAGCTCGAGCTTCTTTTCGTAGCCGCGCGTGACACCGCGCACCATGTTGGCAAGGTGCGCGCGCGTGGCGCCGGCGCACATGCGCGTCAGCGTCAGTGCCGCTTCCGAGAACTTGATCTGCAGCTTCTGATCCGTCTGCACCACTGACACGCCGCCCGTGAGCGGCAGGCTGAGCGAGCCCTTGGCGCCCTTGATGGTCACCGCGTCGGCGGCGATGGTCGCAGTCACGCCCTGAGGCAGTTCGACCGGAGCTTTGGCGATTCTCGACATGATGGCTGTTCTTCCGTCAGGGCGCTGCTGTCAGGCGACGATGCACAGGACCTCGCCGCCCTGTCCGATCGAGCGCGCCTGCCTGTCGGTCATCACGCCCTTGGGCGTGGAGACGATCACCGTGCCCATGCCGCCCAGGACCTTCGGTAGCTGATCCTTGCCGCGGTAGATGCGCAGTCCGGGGCGGCTGATGCGCTCCAGGCGATCGATGACCGGCCGGCCTTCGAAATACTTCAGCCCGATCGTGAGGCGCGGCTTGCCGCCGTCGGCATCGAGGCGGAAGTCGGCGATATAGCCCTCGTCCTTCAGCACCTTGACGATGGCGGTCTTCAGCCGCGAGGACGCGAGCTGCACTTCGCTCTTGCCTGCGGTCTGGCCGTTGCGGATGCGCGTCAACAGATCGGCAATGGGGTCGGTCATGCTCATGCGGCGCCCCTCACCAGCTCGCCTTGGCGAGACCGGGAATCTCACCACGACTGGCGACCTCGCGGATCTTCACCCTCGAGAGGCCGAACTTGCGGTACACGCCGCGCGAGCGTCCGGTAATGGCGCAGCGGTTGCGTTGCCGCGACGCGCTGGCATCGCGCGGCTGCGTCTGCAGCTGCACCTGCGCCGCCACGCGCTGTTCGGGCGAGCTCTTGGGGCTGCGGATCAGCTCCTTGAGCTTGGCGCGCTTCACTGCGTACTTTTTCACGATCCCGGCGCGACGTTTCTCGCGCTCGACCATGCTCGTCTTCGCCATAGACTTTTGGGTTCCTGTTACTTCCGGAACGGGAAGTTGAATGCCTCGAGCAACGCTCGGCCGTGACGGTCATCTCTAGCCGTCGTAGTGATAGTGATATCCATGCCCCGAACCTGATCGATCTGGTCGTACTGGATTTCCGGAAAAATGATCTGCTCCTTCACGCCCAGGCTGTAGTTGCCCTGGCCGTCGAAGGCGCGCGGGGACACGCCGCGGAAGTCACGGATGCGCGGCATCGCGATGCTGATCAGGCGGTCGAGGAACTCGTACATGCGAGTCCCGCGCAGCGTCACCTTGGCGCCGATCGGCAGTCCGGCGCGAAGCTTGAACGACGCGATCGCCTTGCGTGACTTGGTGATCAGCGGCTTTTGCCCGGTGATCTTGGTGAGATCGGCGAGCGCTGCGTCCATCATCTTCTTGTCGGCGACCGCCTCACCCACGCCCATGTTGACCGTGATCTTGCTGATGCGGGGCACCTGCATCACGTTGTCGAGCTTCAGCTCCGCGCGCAGCTTCGGAACGACCTTCTCGCGATAGTACTGCTGGAGCCTCGGCGGGCCAGAGCGCTGGTCAGCCGGGCGGTGCGCCGGCGCCTCAGGCTGCTTGCCGGCCTGCGCATCCGCCTGCTTCGCGGCGTGCTTGTCCGCCTGCTTCTGCTTGCCGGCGTGCTTGCCGGCTTCTTTGCCTGCAACCGCTTCAGACATCGAGCATCTCTCCGTTCGATTTGAAGAACCGCACGCGCTTGCCGTCAGTGAGCGTCTTGATCCCGATGCGATCGCCCTTCTTGGCACCCGGGTTCCAGATGGCAATCTTCGACACCGGCAGCGGCATCTCCTTCTCGATGATGCCGCCCTGCTTGCCAGCCTGCGGGTTGGGCTTCTGGTGCTTCTTCACCATGTTCACGCTCTCCACCACCACGCGGCCGTCAGCCAGCACCTGGATCACCGCGCCGCGCCGGCCCTTGTTACGACCCGACAGCACCACCACCTGATCGCCTTTGCGGATCTTCTTCATCACAGTCTCTTCATGGGCTGCGCCCAACTGCTATGCGGGTTCGCGGCGAACCCGCCATGAGTTGCGGCGCTGCGCGCCGTTGCCAAGAGCCCTTTCACAATACTTCTGGGGCCAATGAGATGATCTTCATGAACTGCTGGTTGCGCAGCTCGCGCGTCACCGGGCCGAAGATGCGAGTGCCGATCGGCTCGAGCTTGTTGGTGAGCAGCACCGCCGCGTTGCCGTCGAAGCGGATCAGCGAGCCGTCCGGACGGCGCACGCCGCGGGTGGTGCGCACCACCACCGCGTCGTACACCTCACCCTTCTTGACCTTGCCGCGCGGAATGGCGTCCTTGACGCTCACTTTGATGACATCGCCTACGTTGGCGTAACGGCGGCGCGTGCCGCCCAGCACCTTGATGCACATCAAGGTGCGCGCGCCGCTGTTGTCAGCGGCATTCAGCATTGTGCGCATCTGGATCATGATTCGAACCCGCCTTCGCCCGTCTCGAGCGCTTTCAGCGCCGCACGGCCTTTTCCACGACCTCGAGCAGCCGCCACGACTTGCGCCGCGACATGGGGCGGCACGGGGTGATGGTCACCACGTCGCCCTCCTTCGAGGTGCCGCTCTCGTCGTGCGCCAGTAGCTTCGTCGTACGGCGGATGTACTTGCCGTAGGTCGGATGCTTCACCAGCCGCTCGATCTCGACGGCGATCGTCTTGTGCATCTTGTCGCTCACCACGCGCCCGGTCAGCGTGCGCGCCCCCTTTGCTTCCGGCGGCCGGCGCTGCTGCGCCCCGGGATCCTGCACCTGCGTTTCCTGCACCTCGGCTTCCTGCAGCTCGGCTTCCTGCACCTGGGTTTCCGGCACTTTGGCCTTTCGTGCGCTCACGTCTGCTTGCCTCCGCGGCTTGCCGCCTGCGTCTCGCGTTGCACGGTCTTCAGGCGCGCGATGTTGCGCCGCACTTTGCCGAACTGGTCGGGCTTGGGCGCCTGCCCGGTGGCGCGCTGCATTCGCAGGGCAAACTGCTCCTTGCGCAGCTTCACGAGCTCATCGGCGAGCTCGGCCGGGGATTTGGTGCGTAGCTCCTTGGCTTGCATCTAGCGAACCTGCCGTTTCACGAATGAGGTGGACACCGACAGCTTCGAGCCTGCGAGCCGGAACGCCTCGCGGGCCGTCACCTCGTCCACACCCTCCATCTCGAACAACACCTTGCCGGGCTGCACGCGGGCTACGTAGTACTCGACGTTGCCCTTGCCGCTGCCCATGCGGACCTCGAGCGGCTTCTTGCTGATCGGGACGTCCGGAAACACGCGGATCCAGATCTGTCCGCCGCGCTTCACGTAGCGCGCCATGGCACGGCGCGCCGCCTCGATCTCGCGCGCGGTCATGCGCGCGCGGCTGGTCGCCTTCAGGCCGAACTCGCCGAAGGACACGTTGCTGCCGCGCTGTGCCAGGCCCGCGTTGCGGCCCTTGAACTGCTTGCGATACTTGGTGCGTTTGGGCTGAAGCATTTTCTCAAGCCATCAGGTCAGACCGGGCCGCGACTTCGGGCGCCGGCAGCGCCGGCGGCGTTACCGGCGGCGGCGCGGCGGGGGCCAGCGGCGTGCTCGGCGCGGCGGCGACCTCGCCTTCGGCTGCCTGCTGCGCGAGCTCGCTCTTGTCGAATACCTCGCCCTTGAATATCCACACCTTGACGCCGATGACGCCGTAGGTGGTGTTGGCTTCCGACAGACCGTAATCGATGTCGGCGCGGAAGGTGTGCAGCGGAATGCGCCCCTCGCGATACCACTCGGTGCGGGCGATTTCCGAGCCGTTGAGGCGTCCGGAGACGCGCACCTTCACACCCAGCGCGCCGCTGCGCATGGTGCTCATGACCGCGCGCTTCATGGCGCGGCGGAACATCACGCGCTTCTCGATCTGCTGCGCGATGCTGTCGGCGACCAGTTGCGAATCGAGCTCGGGCTTTCTGATCTCGGCGATGTTCAGGCGCACATCAATGACAGGCATCCCGAGGAGCGCGGCGGTCTCCTGGCGCAGCTTCTCGATGTCCTCGCCCTTCTTGCCGATGACGATGCCGGGCCGCGCGGTCTGGATGGTGATGTTGACCTTCTTGGCGGCGCGTTCGATGAGAATACGGCTCACCGAGGCCTCGGCGAGCCGCTCCTTGAGGAACTCGCGCACCCGGAAGTCGGTGTGCACCTGCAGCGGGAACTGGCGCTTGCCGGCATACCAGCGGCTGGTCCAGTCGCGGGTGATCCCGAGGCGTATCCCTATCGGATTGACCTTCTGACCCATACGCTAATCCTTCTTGCCGTCGCTGACGCCGACGGTGATGTGACTGTTGCGCTTGATGATGCGCGCGCCACGCCCCTTGGCGCGGGCGGCAAAGCGCTTGAGCTGCGGAGCCGCGTCCACCTGGATGAGCGCTACTTTCAGCTCGTCGATGTCGGCGCCGTGATTGTGCTCGGCGTTGGCGACCGCGGACTCGAGTACCTTGCGCACCAGCCGCGCGCCCTTCTTCGGCATGAAGCGCAGCGTCGCGATCGCATTGCCGACCGGCTTGCCGCGCACCACCTCGGCGACCAGCCGGCACTTCTGCGGGGAAATGCGCGCGTAGCGCAGTTTGGAGGTCACTTGCATCGTGTTCTGCGCACGCCTCAGGTGGCGGCGACGGCAGCCTCCACCTTGCGATCCCCGGAGTGCGCCTTGAAGGTGCGCGTCGGGGCGAACTCGCCCAGCTTGTGTCCCACCATGTTCTCCGTGATCAGCACCGGAACGTGCTGGCGGCCGTTGTGCACGGCGATGGTAAGACCCACCATTTCGGGCACCACGGTGGAGCGGCGCGACCAGGTCTTGATCGGCTTGCGGTCGTTCCTCGCAGACGCCACCTGCACCTTCTTGGCCAGATGCAGATCGACGAACGGGCCCTTCTTCAACGAACGTGGCATGTGACGCTCCCAATCAGCGGATGCGGTTCTGGCGGCGCTGGACGATCATGTTGTCGGTGCGCTTGTTGTGACGGGTCTTCAGTCCCTTGGTGTTCTGGCCCCACGGCGACACCGGGTGTGGGTTGCCCTGCCCGGACTTGCCCTCGCCGCCACCGTGCGGGTGATCGACCGGGTTCATGGCCAGCCCGCGCACCGTCGGGCGTATGCCCTTCCAGCGCTTGGCGCCGGCCTTGCCGTAGCTGCGCAGGTTGTGCTCGTCGTTCCCCACTTCACCGATGGTGGCGCGGCAGTCGATGTGCACCTTGCGGGTCTCGCCGGACTTCAGGCGCAGATACGCGTAGATGCCCTCGCGCGAAGTGAAGGACACGGAACTGCCGGCGCTGCGCGCCAGCTGCCCGCCACGCCCGGGCTTCATCTCGACGTTGTGGATGATCGAGCCGACCGGAACGTGCCGCAGCGTCATGGCGTTGCCCGACTTGATCGGGGCGTCGGGGCCGGAGCGCACTTCATCGCCGCTCTTCACGCCCTTGGGCGCGAGGATGTAGCGCCGCTCGCCGTCGGCGTAGCGGATGAGCGCGATGTGGCTGGTGCGGTTCGGATCGTACTCCACGCGCTCCACCACCCCGGAAATGCCGTCCTTGTCGCGCTTGAAGTCGATGAGGCGGTACTTCTGCCGCGAGCCACCGCCGTGGTGGCGCGTGGTGATGCGGCCGAAGTGGTTGCGCGCGCCGGTCTTGCTCTGCGCCGCGGTCAATGGCAGGTGCGGTCCGCCCTTGTGCAGCTGCGAACGGTCGATCTTCACCACCGCGCGCGTGCCGGGCGTTCTGGGCTTGTACTTGATGAGGGCCATATGCGGGTCCTGTCAGGCCTTGGCGCGGGCTTCGTAGTCGATGGACTGCCCGCTGACCAGGCTCACGTACGCCTTCTTCCAGTCCTGGGTGCGGCCGGCGATCTTGCCGAAGCGGCGCACCTTGCCCGGCTCGTTGACGACCTGCACGCCCGCCACCTTGACGTCGAACATGAGCTCGACCGCCTTACGGATATCGGTCTTGGTCGCTTCCCGGCGCACACGGAAGGTGTACTGGTTGTGGTTCTGCATCGCGAGCGAGGTCTTCTCCGTGACGTGCGGGGCGATCAGAATGCTCATCAGCTGCTCGCGGTTCATGTCATGGCCTCCGGCCAACAGCTACGGGGTTCGCTACGCGAAATCACTGCAGGCGCTCCTCGATCAGCTTCACCGCGCCCACCGTCATCAGCACCTTGTCGTAGGCCGCGAGCGATACCGGATTGAGCGCCGGGACTTCGATGACCTCGACGTGCGGCAGGTTGCGCGCGGCGAGGCTGAGCTTCTGATCGTTCGCCTCGACCACGATCAGCACCGAGGGGAGCTCCCAGGCCTTGAGCTGTTGTGCGAGCAGCCTGGTCTTCGGCGCCGCCAGCTGGATGGCGTCGGTGACCAGCAGGCGCTCGGTGCGCGCCAGTTCCGAGAGCATCGAGCGGATCGCGCCCCGGTACATCTTGCGATTCACCTTCTGCGTGAAGTCGCGCGGCTTGGCGGCGAAGGTCCTGCCGCCGCCGACCCAGATGGGCGAGCGGCTGGAGCCGGCGCGCGCCTGGCCGGTGCCTTTCTGCGCGTGGGGCTTGCGGCCGCCGCCGCGCACTTCGGCACGTGACTTCTGCGCCTTGGTACCGGCGCGGCCCGTGGCGCGATACGCGGTCATCACCTGGTGGACCAGCGCCTCGTTGAACTTAGTCCCGAAGGCGGCTTCCGACACCTGCAGCGCCCCCGAGCCATTGACCAACTTCAGTTGCATGGCTTACTTCTTTCCCGCCTTGGCCGGATCCTTCGACGGCGCGGCGCCCAGCTTGGTCGGCGTCACGATCTTGCGGTTCGCGCGGCGCGCCGCCTTCAGCGACGGGCGCACGATCACCTGCCCGCCCTCGGCTCCCGGTACCGCGCCGCGGATCAGGAGCAGATTGCGCTCCAGATCGACCTGCACCACGCGCAGGTTCTCGGTGGTGCGCCGTACGACGCCCATGTGACCGGACATGCGCCGGCCCTTGAACACGCGGCCCGGGGTCTGGCGCTGGCCGATCGAGCCTGGCGAGCGATGGGTGAGGGACACGCCGTGGGTCGCGGGCATACCGCCGAAGTTGTGCCGCTTCATGACGCCGGCAAAGCCCTTGCCGATGGTCGTGCCGGTGACATCCACCGCTTCGCCTTCCTTGAAGAGGTCGGCCTTGATCTCCGCCCCGGCTTTGAGCTCGGTCTTGTCGGCGCTGGTGAGTCGGAACTCCACCAGCGCCCTGCCCGGAGCGACATTCGCGCGCGCGAAGTGGCCCGCCACGGCCTTCGAATACAACTGCGGGCGGCGGGTGCCGTAGGTGACCTGCACGGCGCGGTACCCGTCCTTGTCCTGCGCCTTGACCTGCGTGACGCGGTTCGGCAAAACCTCGATCACCGTCACCGGCACTGTATCGCCGGCGTCGGTGAACACGCGCGTCATGCCGGCCTTGCGGCCGACGAGTCCGATAGCCATCTCTTGTCCTCTCACAGCCCTCAGGGCACCAACGGGCGCCCCGAGGCACGCCAGCGCCGAGCTAAGTCACTGACACAACAGGAGATTTTGCGCTTGAAGCCGTCGAGGCTGCGCTGATCTCGAGTGGTCTTGGAGCTCGTGCCTGAGGGCCGGCTCCAACCTCGCCCGATGCCGCTCACGCGACCGCCCCCACGGGGAGTCCTGGGGGCCAAAAGGGCGCGCAGTATAGGCGCGCGCGATGCTTCAATCAACCCGTGTTTTCGCAGGCTTTTCGCCGGCAAAAGCCGCGTATCAATTCAGCTTGATCTGCACGTCCACGCCCGCCGGAAGCTCGAGCTTCATGAGGGCGTCCACCGTCTTGTCGGTGGGGTTCATGATGTCCATGAGGCGCTTGTGTGTGCGCAGCTCGAACTGATCGCGCGCGTCCTTGTCGGCGTGCGGGGAGACGAGCACCGTGAAGCGCTCCATCTTGGTCGGCAGCGGTACCGGTCCCTTGACGGTGGCCCCGGTGCGCTTGGCCGTCTCGACGATCTCGCGGGCCGAGCTGTCGATCAGGCGATGGTCGAACGCCTTCAGGCGGATACGGATGTTCTGATTGGCCATTGTGTCCTACTTCAGGATCTTCGTCACGACGCCGGCGCCGACGGTCTTGCCGCCCTCGCGGATCGCGAAACGCAGTCCGTCCTCCATGGCGATCGGGCTGATCAGCTCGATCGTCATCTTGATGTTGTCCC
>Ga0099792_10000022_pt1 | contig 64245 bp, 65 predicted proteins | sample Rivendell_Oct201_8_FD_83780 | JGI IMG/M metagenome (GOLD analysis project Ga0099792, IMG submission 83780) | Vadose zone soil microbial communities from the Eel River Critical Zone Observatory, Northern California, USA -... | ecosystem: Environmental > Terrestrial > Soil > Vadose zone >...
ACTGCTCGGCCAGGAAATTGATGATGCGCAGATCGAAGTCCTCGCCGCCGAGGAAAGTATCCCCGTTGGTCGACAGCACTTCGAACTGCCGCTCGCCGTCGACTTCCGCGATCTCGATGATGGAGATGTCGAAGGTGCCGCCACCGAGGTCGTAGACGGCGATCTTGCGGTCGCCCCCCTGCTTGTCGAGCCCGTAGGCGAGCGCGGCCGCGGTCGGCTCGTTGATGATGCGCTTGACCGCAAGTCCGGCGATGCGGCCGGCGTCCTTGGTCGCCTGGCGCTGCGAATCGTTGAAGTAGGCCGGCACGGTGATGACCGCCTCGCTCACCGCCTCACCGAGATAGTCCTCGGCGGTCTTCTTCATCTTCATGAGCACGCGCGCCGAGATCTCCGGCGGCGCCATTTTCTTGCCCTGCACCTCGACCCAGGCGTCGCCGTTGTCCGCGCGGCTCACCTTGTAGGGGACCATCTTGATGTCCCGCTGCACCACCTCGTCCTCGAACTTGCGGCCGATGAGGCGCTTGATGGCGAACAGGGTGTTCTGGGGATTGGTCACGGCCTGGCGCTTGGCGGGCTGGCCCACCAGTACCTCGCCGTCCTTGGTGAAGGCGACGATCGAGGGGGTGGTGCGATCGCCCTCGCTGTTCTCGATCACCCGGGGCTTGCCGCCCTCCATGATGGCGACGCACGAGTTGGTCGTGCCGAGGTCGATACCGATTACCTTTGCCATGGGTTACTCCCGCCGGAAAATCTTCTGTCAAAAGAGGGATGCTAGGGCCACTTCTTAGGGGTGGACGCGCGCGCTTTCAAGCCCGCGCCGGCTCGCTGGCGACGACTACCCGGGCCGGCCGCAGCAGTCGGCCGTTGAGCTCGTACCCCGGCTGCACCACTTCCAGGACCGAGTTCGGCTCGGCCGTGCCGGACTCCCGGGTCATCATGGCTTCGTGCCGCTCCGGATCGAAGGGCTCACCCAGCGGGTCGATCACGCTGACCCCCAGTTTTTCCAGCGCCCGGGCCAGCAGCTGCAGCGTCGCCTCCTGGCCCTCCCTGAGGCTGCTCGCGTCCGCCCGCGCGGCGTTCTGCACCGCCAGCTCCAGGCTGTCCTTCACCGGCAGCAGCTCGGAGGCGAACTTCTCGAGCCCGTAGCGGTTGGCTGCCTCGATGTCGCGCTGGGCGCGCTTGCGCACGTTGTCGAGCTCCGCGACGGCGCGCAGGTACTGCTCCCGGTGGCTCTTGGCGCGCTCCTCGGCTTCGGCCAGCGCCTGCTGCAGCCGCTCGAGCTCCTCCAGCTGCGCTGACGCCTCCGGCAGCACGGCCGCCGGCTCCGCGGCACCGCTGTGCCGGTCGCGTCCAGACTCGTTGGCAGTCATCTCGCTCACAACCTCCAGAAATCCCCCGAGCCTCCCGCCCCGTTCAGACAGCGCGGTCCGGCACCCCGGGGGTGGGGGATCAGCGCCGCGAATTCAAGGCGGCGCCGAGCAGTTTAGCGGTCATCTTGACGATGGGGATGACCCGTTCGTAGGCCATGCGCGTGGGCCCGATGACCCCGAGCACCCCGACCACCGAGTCGCCGTCGGCGTAAGGCGCGGTGACGACGCTGCAATCGTCGAGGATCTGGTAGCCGGATTCATGGCCGATGAAGATCTGTACCCCTTCGGCCTTCAGGCTCTGGTCGAACAGGTGCAGAAAGTCGCGCTTTTCGTTGAACGCTTCGAACAGCCGCCGCAGCTTCTCCATCCCGGTGAGCTCGGCCATGCCCATGAGGTTGGTCTCGCCCTTGATGACGTACTCGAGCCGCCCTTCCGCGCCGCTCTCGAACACCTGCTGGGCCACGGCGATCGCCTCCAGCATGATCTGGTTCATGTGCGCGTGTGCCTCGGAGAGCTGGCGCAGGATCTCCTGGCGCACCTCGCGCAGCGAGCGCCCGCGGAACTGCTCATTCAGAAAGTTTGAGGCACGCTTGAGCTCGTCGGGCGAGTAATGGCGTTCGAGCTGGATGATGCGGTTCTGCACCTCGCGGTCGTTGAACACCAGCACCACCAGCACCCGGTTCTCCGACAGCGCGACGAACTCCATCTGGGTGATGGAAGCCTGCCGGGTGCGCGGCAGCGTCACGACGCCGGCGAGCTGGGTCGCGCTCGACAGCAGCTGTGACACCGTGGCGATCAGGTCCGTGGGGGTGTCGCGGCTCGCCTCGACCTGGCGGCGCAGCTCGGCGCTCGCGGCCTCATCGAGCGGCCGCAGCTGCAGCAGTGTGTCGACGAAGAAACGGTAGCCCTTGTCGGTGGGTACGCGGCCGGCGGAGGTATGGGGTGACGCGACGAACCCCAGCTCTTCGAGATCCGCCATGACGTTGCGCACCGTGGCCGAGGAGAGCTGCAGTCCGGATTCGCGCGAGAGCGCTCGCGAGCCCACCGGCTGACCGTCCCGGATGTAACTCTCGATGAGTATGCGCAGCAGGTGCTGAGCCCGCTCGCCTAGTGCCTCGTCCCGATCGTGCGCCATAAGCCGATCATGCACAGCCGCAGGCGGAAAGCCAGCTTTGGCGTGCACCGACCGTCAAGCGAGGCGCGCCAGGGGCGCTGCCGAGGAAAGAAATGCGGCATTGGCTGAAAGACGCGCCTGCGTGTTACAAAGGCGCGCCCGCGATACTGGCGGGTTGCAGGGGGCTGCCTTGGCCTTTCCGGTGCGCTGCTGCGCGTTAGTCGGCAGATTCGCGGATCCGCGCATTGCGGAGAGCGTGAGCACGCTTTTGCCGCACCTCGCCAGCCGCGGCGTGCAGGTGCTGGTGAGTGAGAAAGCCACGCTGCCCGCGGACGCCACCGCAGTGACGCGTGTCCCGGAACGGGAGTTCGGCGAGCGTGCCGACCTGGTCATCGCTATCGGCGGTGACGGCACGCTGCTGTACGCCGCGCGCCTGGTCGCGCGCCACGGCGTGCCGCTGCTCGGGGTCAACCGCGGGCGCCTCGGGTTCCTCACCGACGTCATGCCGCAGGACATGCTGCCCTCGGTGGACGCGGCTCTCGCCGGGAAACTGCACGTGGACCAGCGGCCGCTGCTGGCGGCGGCGCTGCACGGCGCCCCCGGGCAGCTGGCGCAAGGCTACGCGCTCAATGACGTGGTGATGCAGAAACGCGAGACCGGGCGCACGCTCGACTTCGAGACCCGCATCGACGGCCGTTATGTCAACACGCACGACGGCGACGGCATCATCGTGGCGAGCGCCACCGGCTCGACCGCCTACGCGCTCTCGTGCGGCGGCCCGATCATCGAACCGCATCTGGAGGCGCTGGTGATCGCGCCGATCTGCGCCCACACCCTGTCGGATCGCCCGATCGTCGTCTCGGCGCGCTCGGTCATTGAGGTGGGGCTGCTCGAGCGCCCCGACACCCAGGCGCAGGTCACCTGCGACGGCGCGGTGCTCGGCGCCCTCGTGCCCGGCGGACGCCTGGAGGTGCGCACCGCCGTCGAGCGCATCACCCTGCTGCACCCCGAAGGCCACGACTACTACAAGCTGCTGCGCTCGAAACTGCATTGGGGCCGCGGCAGTTTCGAGCGCTGAAGCCGCGTGCTCACCCATCTGCAGATCCGTGACTTCGCCATCATCGATGCGGTGGAGCTGGAGTTGCGCCGCGGCCTGACGGTGCTCACCGGCGAGACCGGCGCGGGCAAATCGATCCTGGTGGACGCGCTGCAGCTGCTCGCCGGAGGCCGCGCCGGCGCCGAGGTGGTGCGCCATGGCGCCGAGCGCGCCGAGGTCTCCGGCACCTTCGAGCTCGGTGAGGCCCCGCGCGAGCTGAAGGCCTGGCTCGAGGAGCAGTCCGTGAGCGGCGCGGGCGAGCTGACCGTGCGCCGGGTCGTGGGAGCGGACGGGCGCTCGCGCGCCTACCTGAACGGGCAGGCGGTGCCGGTACAGCTGCTGCGCGAGGCCGGCAACATCCTCATCGATATCCACGGCCAGCATGAATTCCAGTCCCTGACGCGCAACGCCGCGCAGCGCGTGCTGCTCGATGACTACGGCTCTCTCACCGGGCTCACCACTCAGGTCGGTATCGCCCATCGGGTGTGGCTGGAGCTGCTCAACCGCACCCTGGAACTGGAGAGCAAGGCGCGCGACCGCGACACCCGCCTCGAGCTGCTGCGCTATCAGGCGCAGGAGCTGCAGGCTTTGCAGCTCAAGGACGGCGAGATCGACGCGCTCGGCGAGGAGCGCGCGCGGCTCGCCAACCGCGGGCGGCTCGCGCAGGGGGCGCAGACGGCCCTCGCGGAGCTCTACGAGAACGAAGCCGCGAGTGCGCACGCCGGCGTGAGCCGTGCGCTGCAGGCGCTGCGCGGACTCGCGGCGCTGGATGGCAAGCTCGCCGCCGTGCTGCCGATGCTGGAGGAAGCCTCGATTCAGGTGCGCGAGGCGGCGCGTGAGCTGGAACGCTACGGCGAGACCCTCGACGTCGATGCGGCACGCCAGGACGAGGTCGAACGGCGCCTGGCGGCGATCGAGGAGCTCTCCCGCAAGCACCGGGTTGCACCGCCGGAGCTGCCCGAGCGCACCCGCCAGCTCGGCGTCGAGCTCCAGGGGCTCGAGCGTGCGGAGCTGGATCTCGCGCTGGTGCGCACCGAGCTCGCCGCCGCGCTGCACAGCTATCGGGCGCTCGCGCAGGAGTTGTCCGGCAAGCGCGAACTCGCGGCCCGCACCCTGGCTCGCGACATCTCCGCGCGCATGCAGACGCTCGGCATGTCCGGTGGGCGCTTCGAGGTGGACGTTACCCAGCACGGCAACGCCGACCCCGCCGAGCACGGCGTCGACAGCGTCGAGTTCCGCGTCACCGCCAACCCGGGACAACCGCCGCGGGCGCTGGCGAAGGTCGCCTCGGGGGGCGAGCTGGCGCGCCTGTCGCTCGCGGTGCAGGTGTCGTGCGCGGCGCAAGCGACGCGCTGCATGGTATTCGACGAAGTGGACGCCGGCATCGGCGGCGCGGTGGCGGAGATCGTCGGCCGCGAGTTGCGCGCACTCGGCGCACGCGGCCAGGTGTTGTGCGTGACGCATCTGCCGCAGGTCGCCTGCCAGGCGCACCATCACCTGCGGGTCACGAAGCTCACCGACGGACGCACCACGCGCACCACGCTCACCGAGCCGACGGGCAACGATCGTGTCGAGGAGCTCGCGCGCATGCTGGGCGGGATCGAAGTCACCGCCAAGGCGCGCGAGCACGCCCGCGACATGCTGGCAGCCATGCAGGCGCCGAGCAACGCCGCAGCCGAGGGCACGCGGCGGCCGCGGCCGCCGGCCGCCCGGGGCCGCTAGCTGCTCTTGCCGCGGTTGCGGAAGGCGCAGTTCGGGCGCTTGCAGCGCCCATAAAGAATCAGTGAGTGATCGCGGATCGTGAAGCCGAGTTTGTGCGCCACCGCGGTCTGGCGCTCCTCGATCCCTGAATCCATGAACTCCTCCACCCGCCCGCAGTCCTGGCACACGATGTGATCGTGATGGGTCCCCTGGTTGAGCTCGAACACCGCCATGCCGTCTTCGAAATGATGGCGCGTGACCAGACCCGCGGCTTCGAACTGCGTGAGTACGCGGTACACGGTGGCCAGGCCAATGTCCTCATTGGATTCCAGCAGCGTACGATAGATGTCCTCGGCGGACATGTGCCGGGTCGCGCTGCCCTCGAGAATCTCCAGGATCTTCAGGCGAGGCAGCGTCACCTTCAAACCCGCTTTGCGCAGGTCCTTGCCTTCCACGCGAACTCTCCGGCGAACCGCGGCAGCGGCAGCTGCGGGCGATCCGTGATCAGGTATGATTGCCACGATGATTATCCTCCATCGGGCGCGGCTGCGCCTACCCTGGGGCGCATTTACGGCCCTCGCGCTGCTCGCGAGCGCGCTCAGCGGCTGCGTGTATCGCATGAACATCCAGCAGGGCAACTACCTGGAAGGCAAGACGGTCGATCAGCTGCAGGTCGGCATGACACGCAGCCAGGTGCGCTACCTGCTGGGCACGCCGATGGTGCCGGCGGTGTTCGACAAGGACCGCTGGGACTACGTGTACTACTTCAAGCACGGGCGCCTGCGCAGACCCGAGGAGCGCCACCTGATTGTGTTCTTCGCCCAGGACAAGGTGTCACGTTTCGATCGCGAGAACGTGCCGAATGCACCACCGCAGGCGCCGGAGCAGGGACCGCCGGTGTCGAAGTTCCCGAAGATCTGAAGGCGCGCCTCAGGTCTTGCCGCTGCGCCGCTCATGCTGCACGCGCTCGCGCCGCCGCTGGCGCGGGTCGCGGCGCAGCGGCCGGTACAGCTCGATGCGATCGCCATCCGCGCACCCATCGGTGCGCGCGCGCGGCTCCCCGAAAATGCCTACGGCAGCCGAATCCCACGGGATCGGCGCGGCCGGATCGGCAGCGGCGCGCGCCGCCGCCAGCGCATCGGCGATGCTGGCGTGCAGCGGCAGCTCGACGCTCCACAGGTATTGACGCGCGCGCGTCGCGTAGGCGACGAGGCAGCGTTTGCCGGCCGCCGGGCTCACGACCGCGACCGGGCGCGCGCCACGAAGGCATCCACCAGCGAGCCGATGGTCGCCGCGAACCGCGAATCGAACAGCAGCGAGGTCAGCGGGTTGCGGAACGCAAAACGCATGGCGAGCTCCACGCGGCAGCCGTTGGTCTCGATCGGCGTCAGCCGCCACTCCCCCTGCAGGGTGCGAAACGGCCCGCTCACCAGCTGCATGCGGATGCTGCGCTCGGGCTCGAGGGTGTTGCGCGTGGTGAACTCACCATGCAACGCGCCCTGCCTGACGCCGAGAGTCGCGACGATCTCCTGCTGCGAGCGCGACTGCACCCGGGCATGGGTGCACCACGGCAGGAACTGCGGATAGCTCTCGATATCATTGATGAGCGCGAACAGCTCGGACGGCGGCTTGCTGACGAGCGCCGAGCGCTTGACCTCTCGCATGCGGCATTGTCCCATTACCCCTAGCGGATGACCAAAGACGCGCCATCGCCCCGCCTGATCGCCGAGAACCGCAAGGCGCGCTTCGACTACTTCATCGAGGAGCGCTACGAGGCGGGGCTGGTGCTGCAGGGCTGGGAGGTCAAGGCCATGCGCGCCGGGCGCGCGCAGCTGCAGGAAGCCTATGTCTACCTGCGCGGCGGCGAGGCGTTCCTCATCGGCGCGCACCTCTCACCCCTGCCCACCGCCTCCACGCACGTGACGCCCGACCCGGTGCGCACCCGCAAGCTGCTGCTCAAGCGCAGCGAGTTGCAGGGACTGATCGGCGCGGTGGAACGGCGCGGCTACACGATCGTGCCGCTGGAGCTGTACTGGAAGAACGGCCGCGCCAAAGTGCAGGTCGGGCTCGCCAAGGGCAAGAAGCAGCACGACAAGCGCGCGGTGGAAAAGGAGCGCGACTGGCAGCGCGACAAGGCACGCCTGTTGCGACGCGGCTGAGAAAACGCGCGGCATTGCCCCAGGTGGTATGCTGCTGAGGTGAACCTGAAGGGGGCGACCGGTTTCGACGTGGGTTACGAACCTTCAGGGGCGTACCGAGGTGCAGTGCCCTCGTTAATCCTGCTGCAAATCATAGTTGCCAACGACGACAACTACGCTCTAGCTGCCTAACCGCAGCTGACCTCTGACCAGCTCGTGCCTGTGCGACTGAATCAGGGGACGCGTTCACAGGATCGCGCTCCGGCGTGCGACAGGCCGGTGCGTTAAGAGTCACTGTCCGCTGGCGTTGCGTCTTCCCTGCTCCTCGGGTAGCGCCGCGCGAGAAACAAAGAGAGAGCTACGTACGTAGATCCTGAAGTCTAGGACTTGCGGACGGGGGTTCGATCGAGGGTCGCGCCAGATCGCGAGATTTGGCTGAGAACGGAGCTCACATCGGCGAAACCTGACGGCGCCTCTCAGTAAGGGGCGGCATGGCAACGTCGAGGGGTAGGAAGAGGGCCAACCTCAGGCCTGCCCTGTAGAGACTCATAGACCCGCCGACGGCATCTCGCCTGGGCGGGCACTAGGATCCAGCCGGCCATGGCGGCTGGATAACACGCTCCGCGTCCACGCACCGCTCCGGCGGTGTGAGGACGAAGGCATAGTCCAGCCCGCGGCGAAAGCCACGGATGTGCTGTCCCCCCGCCTCCACCAACCGGCGGTTCCCGGCCTCCTTGGCCGGGAACCGATGCCCGGGCCGAGCGCCCGGCGCGTGCCATCACCAGCCGCGCAGAGGCGTGCTTATCTGCCCAGACCCAGTAGATTCTCGGCCTATGCTCTGACGAGCATTGCCGGCAGAATCTTCGAGAGCCCAACAAATGCACGAGGTTGCGTGCCGCTAAAACGGCTATCCAAGACTGAGGCGGCGTATCTGGCCGGGATCATAGACGGCGAGGGCACCATAACGCTCACGAGGACCCATCGGGGCGAGAATCGTCGGCCCTTACGAGCAAGCTCCGTGCGCAAGACCACCACTCGCCCAGCTTCGCTTACACCATCTCTAGCCGGCAGGTGCTAACGTTGCTGGGTAGGGTGTCGCCGTACCTCCGCACCTACAAGGCCGGGCGCCCCCGCCTTCTGCTCGAGGAGTACGTCCGCGTAACCCCTCGGAATGGACGATATACGCCGCATCAGCGCGCAGCGCGCCAGGCCTTCGAGCAGCGCTTCTTTGCCAACTCACTGCGCGCAAAAGCGCCCATAAGGCAACTCTAGCGACGCCTATCACCAGCTCCTGTGGCCGTGAGATGGTCGACTCAGGTGTCACCCCACTGTCGCCGCCCGCGGCGCGGTACTACACTCCGCCCGCGGTGGCCCTCGGCAGTGGATCCCATGCCAACAAGAATAACCGTCAATGGGCAAGTGACCATCCCGAAGAGGGTACGCGAGCTGTTGCAGCTGTCCCCGGGCGAGTGGGTGGAGTTCGAGGTCAATACCCGCGGCGAAATCCTCCTGCGCAAGGCGCAGGAGCTGGCGGCGCGATCCGCGCGCCGGCGAGCCCGCGCGGTTCATCCGCGGGTCGCGGCGCAGATGCGACGCCGCGCCGCGGAGCTGCTGGCGCTGCTGCGCGGGCTGGACTAGAGAAGACGTCACGAGGCAGGTCGCGGTGCGTCTAGGCGTCGCGCTGCCCGTCGAGCGACACCAGCCGCTGGTACAGGTCCGGCCGCCGGTCGCGGAACACGAACCAGTTGTCGCGCAGCTGCGCCGTGGCCTCCAGGTCGAAGACGTGGATCAGGACCGCATCGCCCTCCTCGGGCGCCTCGGCGACTTTCGCGCCCATGGCGTCCGCGATGAACGATGAGCCGTAGAAGCGGATGTACAGCCCCTGCGGGTCCTGCAGCGAGCGCTCGAGTCCATAGCGGTTGGCGGCAAGGAGCGGGATGAGATTGGCCGCCGCGTGTCCCTGCTGGGTGCGCTGCCAGTGCTCGCGCGAGTTCACCGGCAGCGCCGGGGGCGGCTCGGTGCCGATCGCGGTCGGAAACAGAAACAGCTCCGCCCCCATGAGCGCCATGACGCGTGCGGTCTCGGGAAACCACTGATCCCAGCAGATGCCGACGCCGAGGCGCGCAAAACGCGTGTTCCACACTCTGAATCCCGTGTCGCCCGGGGAGAAGTAGTTCTTTTCCTGGTAGCCCGGCCCATTGGGGATGTGCGACTTGCGGTACACGCCGAGGTTGCTCCCGTCGGCGTCCAGGATCGCGATGGAATTGAAGTAGGCGGGACCCGCGCGCTCGAAGAAGCTGATCGGCAGCACCACGCCGAGCTCGCGCGCCAGGGGTGCGAAGTGAGCGACGGCGCGATTCTCGGCGGCCGCGCGCGCGAGACCCAGGTGACGCGCGTCCTGCTCGATGCAGAAGTACGGCGTCTCGAACAGCTCGGGCAGGAGGATCACCTGCGCGCCCCGCGCGGCCGCCTGGCGCACCAGCTGCTCAGCCCGGGCGATGTTGCCTTCGATGTCCCAGTCGCAGGCCATCTGGATGGCGGCCACCGTCACCGCTCGGGGCGTGCGCCGGAAGTGCCGAGGGTCTGTTGACATCGATTGCCCCTAGGTGCGCCCGCGGCGCTCGGCGAGGGAGCGGTTCACCTGCTCCGTGATGCGCATGGCGGTCTCCAGCGCCATGAGTCCGGCTTCGCCCGGAACCACCGGCGCGCGGCCGCTGCGAATGCACTCGAGGAATGAGTCGATCTCCGCCTTGAGCGCATCACCGGGCTCCAGACTCTGCTCCTCGATCGTCACCGGCAGCGCGCCCGGGGCGTCTGCGGGGTCGCGCTTGCGGATGAGTGTCAGGATCTTCTGCTGCAGATCGAGCGACAGATAGGCGTCGTCCTCGAAAATGCGCATCTTGCGCTCGGTCTTGAGGCTGACCCGCGAGGCGGTGGCATTGGCGACGCAGCCGTTGGCGAAGTGGATGCGCGCGTTGGCAATGTCGATACCTTCCGAGAACACCGGCGTGCCGATCGCGTCGATGGCCGTGATCGGCGCGCCGACGATGGTCTGCACGATATCGATGTCGTGGATCATCAGATCGAGCACCACGTTCACGTCGGTACCGCGCTCGCGATAGGGCGCGAGGCGATGACATTCGACGAAGCGCGGTGAACGCAGGTGCGGCTCGGCCGCCAGTATCGCTGCGTTGAAGCGCTCGAGGTGCCCCACCTGCAGGACGCGCCTGACGCGCGCGGCGAGCGCAATCAGCTCGCGCGCCTGCGCCGGCGTATCGGTGATCGGCTTCTCGACCAGGACGTGCCCACCGGCTTCGAGGAACTCACGCGCGATGGCAAAGTGCGTCGGAGTCGGTGTGGCCACGCTCACCGCATCGACGCTGCCCAGGAGCGTGCGGTAGTCACTCACCGCACGGGTTTTGAGCTCGGCGGCGAGCGGCTCGCGCGCCTCGGGCCGGGAATCCGCGACCGCGACCAGCTCGCAGCCCGCCGCCTGCGCGTATTTCTGTGCGTGAAAGCGCCCGAGGTAGCCCACGCCGATGACCGCGGCTCTGATTTTCTGCATCAGAAGGCTATTATGCCCGCCCGCGCGGCGACGCCCGCAGGGTAACTGTTAAAGAACGGCTGGCAGCGAATGTCCCCACCGCCCCCGACCGAAGGAACGGCACCCCTGGAGCGCCTGGCGCACTTGCGCGATACCTACGGCGCACTGCCGCGAGTGCAGCGCGAGCTGGTCATTTTCGGCCTGGCGCTGCTGTTTGGGCTCATCGTGATGCCGTTTCTCATCTGGTACGCTGGCAGCCGCGTGCTCGGGCCGTACCTCCACGGCCAGAATGCGCACGCTGGCCCTTTCGCCCTGGTTGCGGACTTCTTCCTGGGGCTGGTCCACGGGTCGGCGGTGTTCTGGGCCGTGGCGCTGGGGCCTGCGGTGATACTGCTGCTGATCCGCCTGTTCGTCGCCCTGTGGCGCGCGCTGCCGTCATCCGGCGACGACTGAGGCGAGGCTCGCCCGGCCCGGGGGCCTCACCTTGGCCAGTACATCCACAGCGCCATGGCCAGCGCGGCCAGGGTCGCCCCATGGGCCGCCAGCCGCCAGGCGCGCTCGCGCAGCTCCCCGTAGAAGCTGCCGGCGGAGGCCGCGGAAAACAGTGTAAAAACGGCTATAGCTCGCAGCAATGGGGCGTGCTCGGGGGCGAACCACGCCTCCTCGGCCGGCAGGAACAGGATGACGATCCAGGTCATCACGAGCCCGCTGGCCAGGGCTACGGCCGACCCCATGAGGATTCCCAGCAGTGCCGTCAGAGGTCTCATGATGTGAGGGCCGTACTTGCTAAAGACGAACCGCACGCTCTACCTTAGCCCCAAGAGTGTACCGAACCTGCGAGCCCTCATGATGACCCTAGCCTTGCGTCGATCCTCCGCGTGGATAACCGCCGCGGTCCTGCTGGTACTGGCCGGGGCGCTCGCCGGCTCCGCGCAGGCCCCGGCCGGCACCTCGGCGTTGCCTGCGGGGACGCTGGCGCCCTCCGACACCCAGCGGGCGACCGCGCGCCGGGTCGGTCGCATCCTCGAGGAGGCGCACTACAGCCGCGCGGCGCTCGATGAGCGGATGTCGGATGTGGTCTACCACCGCTATCTGGAATTCCTCGACGGGCAGCGCAGCTACTTCCTCACCAGCGACATCGACGAGTTCAACGCTCACCGCCTGCGGTTCGGCGACATGATCCGCACCGGCGACATCGATCCGGCGTACCTGATCTTCGCGCGCTTCCAGCTGCGCAACCGCGAGCGCCTGCAGCATGCGATCGAGCTGCTCAAGAGCGAGCCTGACTGGTCGCTGAACGAGTCGTTCGAGTTCGATCGCACCCACGCCGCGTGGCCGGTCGATCAGGCCTCCATGGACGAGTTGTGGCGCAAGCGCGTCAAGAACGATTCCCTGTCGCTGATGCTCACCGGCAAGGCTTGGCCGGATGCGGCCGAGGTTCTGCGCAAGCGCTACGAGCGTGTGCTCAAGCGCGTCGACCAGGTGACCAGCGAGGACGTATTCGAAGGCCTGATGAACGCCTACGCGCGCGCCTTCGATCCGCATTCGAGCTACTTCTCACCGCGCAGCTCCGAGGAATACCGCATCCAGATGAGCCTCAACTACGAGGGCATCGGCGCCTCGCTCCAGGTGGTGGACGATTACGTCACCATCATGAACGTGCTCGAAGGCGGCCCGGCGGCGGTAGCCGGCACGCTCAGCACCAACGACCGCATCATCGGTGTCGGCCAGGGACACGAGGGCTCCTTCACCGACGTCATCGGCTGGCGGCTCGATGATGTGGTGCAGCTGATCCGCGGCAAGGCCGGCACGTCGGTGCGTCTGCAGGTACTGCCGGCCGGCGCGGCCCCCGGCAGCCCGGAGAAGGTCACGGAGTTCGTGCGCAACAAGGTGACCCTCGAAGCGCAGGCGGCGCACAAGGAAGTGAAGACCGTGGCGCGCAACGGCCGCACGCTCAAGATCGGCGTGATCACGGTGCCCGGGTTCTACCAGGACATTGCCGCGCAGAACGCCGGCGACCAGAACTACCGCAGCACCACGCACGATGTGCTGAAACTGCTGCGCGAGCTCAAGGGCGAGAACGTGGATGGCCTGGTGCTGGACCTGCGCGGTGACGGTGGCGGCTACCTCCCCGAGGCCACCGCGCTCACCGGACTTTTCATCAATCACGGTCCGGTGGTACAGCTGCGCGATACCGCAGGCCGGCTCGAGGTGCTGGACGACCCCGAGCCCGCACCGTTCTACGACGGACCGCTGGCGGTGCTGGTGGATCGGCTGAGCGCGTCGGCCTCGGAGATCTTCGCCGGCGCGATCCAGGACTATCACCGTGGCGTGATCCTCGGGCAGACCACCTTCGGCAAGGGCACGGTGCAGAACCTGGTGCCGCTCGATCGCTGGTCGCCGAAGCCGGTGAACGGACAGCTGACCGTGACCATCGGCAAGTTCTACCGGGTCACGGGCGAGAGCACCCAGCACCGCGGTGTCGAGCCTGACGTGCCACTCGCCTCGCCTCTCGACACCAAGGAGATCGGCGAGAGCGCGCTGGAGTCCGCCCTGCCCTGGGATCGCATCGCCGGCGTGCCCTTCAGGATGAGTATCGGCATGGCGGCGGCCCCGCCGGTGGCGGCACTGGCGACGGAGGAGGATGCGCGCGCGCACCACGATCCGGATTACCGCTGGCTGGTGTCGGACATCGCCGCCATCGACTCGGTGCGCGGGCAGCACAGTGTGTCGCTCAACCTCAAGGCGCGGCGCGAAGAGCGCGCACGGATCGAGACTGAGCGCCTGGCGCGGGAGAACAGCCGGCGGGCGGCGAAGAATCTGGCGCCGCTGAAGAGCATCGAGGAGCTCGACAAGTCCAAGGACGAGGCCGCCGACGTGGTGCTCGAGCAGGCGGCCCAGGTCATGGCCGACATGGTGACCGGGGCGCACCCACAGCCACCGCAAAAGACCGCCCGCGCCAGTTAGCGCAGCAGGACCCGGAACAGGTCCCAGGTGTCCTCGGCGAGCACGTTCGGCACCTGCGCGTCGCCCGTCTGGCCCCCCGCCAACTGCACATCACCTTCGGTGAACGCGAGAGAGTTCGTCGCCGGGGTGGTGTCGGCCTCATTGCGGTAGCGCGCCACGCGCTGCAGCCTCTCGCTGCGGGCCCTGATTTCCTGCGCAACACCGCGGCGGTCGATGAGTAGAGTGTGCGCGCGCGCGATCTGCCCCATCAACAGCACGCATTCCCTGGGCGAGCCGTAGTCATCGGCGGTCTCGCGGCGGGCGGTCGCCTCGCGCGCCAGCTTGAGCATCGGGGCCTTGAGTTGCGTCAGGCGCAGGCACAGCGCTTCCGCATAGGCAATGGCGGCGAGGTTGATCGTGCGCCGCGCCGGCAGCGACAGCCCCGCAAACTCCGGCGTAGGCGCGCGGGCGATCTCCTCGACGCCGAGCTGCGCCTCGCGCAGGGACACGCCGGCGCTGACCACCGCGGCCTCGGCGGCGGCGATGCTTCGCTGCAGCGCGCGGCGCTTGAAGTAGTGCCACCAGCGGTTGAGCGCCACCCGCACCTTTTCCAGTTCCGCGAGCTGCGCCGTGGCCTGCCCGTGCAGCCCCTGGGCCGCTTGCAACGCGCTGTCCGCGGCCTCACGGCGGGCGAACTGGCTGCGATTGTGCTGGGCCAGGTGCACGCGCCGCTCGCGCTCATCCTGCTGCCGCACGAGATCGGCGATCAGTTGGCTGACGAGCTCACGGCCGGTCTGCCACAGGTGGCGCAGCTGATAGAACACCAGCGCCGGGTAGGCGGTCGCGGCGGCGCCCAGGCGCATCTCGAGCGTATTGAGCATCTCCTGCGCGCGCTGGGTGGCCGCCTCCTGTTGCTTGAGGAGGTCCTTGAGGCGGAAGACCTCATCCTGCACCCCGCCATAGGCCTTCTTGAGCTCGGCGCGGTTGCGAAACAGCGCCAGCACCCGGTGATCCTCATCGGGTTTGCCATCCGGGCGGAGGCTGAGCTTGAGAAAGCCGAGTTGACGCAGCGCTTTCATGAGAAATGCGGCGGCCGTCCGCCCCACCTCACGCGCCGGCTTCGGGCTCCGTGCTGGATGAGAAGCGATGACCTCGCTCCACGCAGTATTCCAGCCACTTATTTAACATCATGTTCCGCGCCCAACGCTGATCCAGTTCACGCTCCGCGTTAGTGCGCAGCGCCCGCAGCAGCGGCTGACTGTGAACCGCGGCCCATTGCCGCGCCTCGACCAGATGCGCGTCATGGTAGATGCGCACCTGCATGTCGGGATACGGCAGGCAGCCGTGCGTATCGGGCAGCAAATAGGTCAGATTCACGGTGCTGGTGTACGGGGAGCGTTCGGTCACGGTGAGAACGAGGTCACAGTCCCCGCGCACGGCGGACCGATAGCGGCCCGCCAGCGCCGTCAGCTTCCCGGCAAGCCAGCCAAAGCGTATGAAGTTGCTCTCATACAGTCCCATGAGCGCGACGAAGCTGCGCGGCCGAGCGCGCCACGAAACCGGGGTCTGTGTGTCAGTAAGCAGCACGGCCCGACTATAACGCACAAGGCTTGCGCTGCAAGCCGATCGCGCCGCGAATTTGTCGCTGCCGGCGCCCGGGAAGCGCTTGCAATTTTCGTGCGACCTGACACGCGCGCCGCGAGTCGTGCAACAATATCCAGCTGCGGGGCGCGAGCGCTACGGGCGCAGGCGCCGCTCGATGCCGCTGGTGTTCAGAATCCGGCTGGCGATCTCCTCGATGGAGCACTCGGTGGTATCGAGCCACGGCAGCGCGTAGCGCGCGAACAGCGCCTCCGCGGTGCGCAGCTCGTACTGCACCTGCTGCTGCGAGGCGTAGCGACTGTCGGGGCGGCGCTCGCTGCGGATCTGCTGCAGTCGCTCCGGCCTGATGGTCAGCGCATAGAGCTTGGAGCGGAACGGCTCGAGTCGCGACGGCAGCCGGTCGGCCTCCAGATCATCCTCGGTGAGCGGATAGTTGGCGGCGAACACTCCGTATTGCAGCGCCAGGTACAGGCAGGTCGGAGTCTTGCCGACCCGCGATACCCCGACCAGCACCACATCGGCGTGCGCGTAGTCCCCGCCGCTGCCGTCGTCGTTGGCGAGGGCGAAGTTGGTGGCGTTGATGCGCGTGGTGTAAGCGGCGAGATCGGCCATGCCATGCGCCCGGCCGGCGCGATGCGTCGAGCGCATGTCGAGCTCGCGCTCGAGCGGACCAACGAACGCCGAGAACAGATCAAGGAACAGCGCATTCGCCGTCACGACGATCTCGCGCAGGTCATCCTGCACCAGCGTGCTGAACACGATCGGCCGCAGGCCCTGCTCCTCGGCCGCGCGGTTGATGCGCCGGACCGCTTCCTGTGCCTTGTCAACGCTCGACACAAATGGCAAAGTCACCGGGCGAAATTCCAGCCCCTCGAACTGCGTCATGAGACTGTGGCCCAGTGTTTCCGCAGTCACCCCCGTCTGGTCCGAGACGAAAAATACCGTTCGACGGCTCACGGCGCGGTGTACTCATCAGGGCTGGTGCGAGCGGTGAGCAGTGTTTCACCTAAGGGCGCGCGCTAGCAAGCGGTAAGCGTTGACCTGCAGGAGCGTCGTTGAAAGCCTACGTCATCCCGTTCGAGCAGCTGACGATGCGCGACGTCGAGACGGTGGGCGGCAAGAACGCCTCGCTCGGGGAAATGATCGGCGCGCTCGCCAGACTGGGCGTGCAGGTGCCCGGCGGCTTCGCCACCACCGCGCACGCGTACCGCGAGTTCCTCGAACAGGGTGGGCTGCAGGCGCGCATCCGCGCCGAGCTCACCGAGCTCGACGTCGATGACGTGGCGCGGCTCGCCGCAACGGGAGCGCGCATTCGTCAGTGGATTCTGGCCACCCCCTTTCCGCCCGCCCTCACCGCGGCGGTGAGCGCGCAGCTCGAGCGCATGAGCGCGGGCGCTGATGTGGCCGTGGCGGTACGCTCCTCGGCGACCGCCGAGGATCTGCCCGAGGCCTCGTTCGCCGGCCAGCAGGAGAGCTTCCTCAACGTGCGCGGCGAGGCTGAAGTGCTCAAGGCGATGCACGAGGTGTTTGCCTCGCTGTTCAACGACCGGGCGATCTCCTATCGCGTGCATCAGGGGTTCGATCACGCCGCGGTGGCCTTGTCGGCCGGCGTGCAGCACATGGTGCGCAGCGATGTGGGCGCGAGCGGCGTCATGTTCACGCTCGACCCCGACTCGGGCTTTCGCGACGTCGTGTTCATCACCGCCGCCTGGGGACTGGGGGAGACCGTGGTGCAGGGCGCCGTCAATCCCGATGAGTTCTACGTCTACAAACCCGCACTGCGCGCCGGCAAGCTCGCGATCCTGCGCCGCAACCTCGGCGCCAAGGCGGTGAAGATGGTGTACGCGCCGGCGGGCTCGCCCGAGCGCGTACAGACGGTCGCGGTGCCGCCCGCAGAGCGGCACCGCTTCTGCCTGAGCGACGCCGACATCCTCACGCTGGCGCGCCAGGCGCTGATCATCGAAGAGCACTACGAGCGGCCGATGGATATCGAGTGGGCGCGCGACGGCGCCGCGGGCGCGATCTTCATCCTGCAGGCCCGGCCCGAGACGGTGCAGAGCCGCGCCGGCCGCACCATTCAACGCTACGCTCTGAAGGGCCGCTCACGGGTGCTGGCCACCGGCCGCAGCATCGGCCAGCGCATCGGCGCCGGAGCCGCGCGCGTCATCCGCGACGCGAGCGAAATGGCACGCGTGCAGAACGGCGACGTGCTGGTCGCCGACATGACCGATCCGGACTGGGAGCCGGTCATGAAGCGCGCCGCCGCGATCGTCACCAACCGCGGCGGCCGCACCTGCCACGCGGCCATCATCGCACGCGAGCTGGGCATCCCGGCGGTGGTCGGCTGCGGGGATGCCACGCAACGCATCCGCGAGGGACAGGAAGTGACCGTGTCGTGCGCCGAGGGCGACACCGGGCAGGTGTACGAAGGGCTGTTGCAGTTCGAACGCACGCAGATCGAGCTCGATGCGCTGCCGAAGATCCCGGTCAAGATCATGATGAACGTCGGCAACCCCGAGCGCGCCTTCGATTTCGCCAACATCCCGCACCACGGCGTGGGGCTCGCGCGGCTGGAGTTCATCATCAACCGCATGATCGGCGTGCATCCGCGCGCGCTGCTCGAGTTCGACCGCCTGGACGGGGAGCTGCAGCAGCAGATCCGCGCGCAGATGGCCGGATATTCCGCCCCGGTAGACTTCTACGTGGAGAAGCTCGCCGAGGGGATCGGACAGATCGCCGCGGCGTTCGCCCCCGAGCCGGTCATCGTGCGGCTCTCGGACTTCAAGTCCAACGAGTACGCCAACCTCATCGGCGGCAGCCGCTACGAACCGCAGGAGGAGAACCCGATGCTCGGCTTCCGCGGCGCGGCGCGCTACGTCGACGAGACCTTCCGCCCCTGCTTCGAGCTCGAGTGCCGCTCGCTCAAGCGGGTGCGCGAGACCATGGGCCTCACCAACGTGCAGGTCATGGTGCCGTTCGTGCGCAGCGTCGCGGAAGCGCGCCAGGTCACGGCGCTGCTGGCGCAGAACGGCCTGCAACGCGGCGAGCACGGGCTCAAGGTGATCATGATGTGCGAGCTGCCGACCAACGCGCTGCTCGCCGAACAGTACCTCGAGCACTTCGACGGCATGTCCATCGGCTCGAACGACATGACCCAGCTCACCCTCGGACTGGACCGCGACTCGGCGATCATGGCGCCCCACTTCGATGAGCGTGACGAAGCGGTGCGCAAGCTCCTGGCGATGGCGATCAGCGCCTGCCGCAAACACGGCAAGTACGTCGGCATCTGCGGCCAGGGTCCCTCGGATCACCCCGACCTAGCGCGCTGGCTGCTCGATCAGGGGATCGAGAGCATGTCCCTCAACCCCGATACGGTGGTGGAGACCTGGCTGTTCCTCGCCCAGGCGCCAGCGCCCCGGGCTTCCTGACGGCCTCAGGCGCTGCCGGTGCCGGTGCCGGCATAAGCCGGCGCGAACAAACGCGCGCGGTAGTGCCGCAGCTCACGGATCGATTCGTGGATATCGGCGTGCGCGAGATGGGTCCCCTGCTTGAGAAAACTCTCGGCCACCGCCGGCGCCCAGCGGCGCGCCAGCTCCTTCAGCGTGCTGACGTCGAGATTGCGGTAGTGGAAGAAGCCTTCGAGCTCGGGCATGCAGCGCGCGAGAAAGCGGCGGTCCTGGCAGATGCTGTTGCCGCACATCGGGGAGCTGCCGGCGTTGACCAGCGGCGCGAGGAACTCGAGCGTGCGCTGCTGCGCCTCGGCGACGCTGGTGCGGCTCGCGCGCACCCGCGCCAGCAGGCCCGAGGAGCCGTGCTGGCGTTGATTCCAGTCGTCCATGCGCGCGAGCACCTCATCGGGCTGATGGATGGCGAGCACCGGACCATCACCGATGAGCTCCAACTCCCGGTCGGTCACCACGGTGGCGATCTCGATGATCGAATCGGTGTCGGGCTTCAGGCCCGTCATCTCCAGATCGATCCAGACCAGATAGTCGCCGCTCGGCATGGGCGCGTGGGTAGTGATAGCGTGTAATGACCGCGCAACAGGCAATCCAAGTGTAGCAGAGGACCGCTCACCCGCCCCATGAAGCAGACTCTGGTTGGACGCGTGATCGCCACCTTCGGCCGGCACCTGCTGGTGCGCGACGCCGACGGCCGGGAAGTGCGCGCACGTCCGTTCGGGCGCGCCCTCACCGTCGTGTGCGGCGACGAGGTGCGCTGCCGACTCGATGCACGCCACGATGAGGTGCACGTGGTGGAAGTGCTGCCGCGGCGCACGGCGCTGTATCGCGCCAACGTGCGCGGCGGCGCCGAACCCGTGGTGGCCAACCTCACGCGGCTGCTGGTGGTGCTGGCACCGCTCCCGGCACCGGACCTGTTCGTCGTGGACCGCTACCTGGCGGCGGCCACCGCCGCCTCACTCCCTGCAACCCTGGTCGTGAACAAGAGTGACCTCGGCATCGACGCGGCGCTAACCGCCGAGCTCGCGGTGTACCGCGACGCCGGCTACGGCACCGTCACCTGCTCGGCCGACAGCGGCAGCGGGGTTGCCGAGCTGTGTGCCGTCCTGACGCCCGGCGCGCTGGCCGCCCTGGTCGGACAATCCGGGGTCGGCAAGTCCTCGCTGGTGCGGCGCATCCTGCCGCAGGCGCAGCTCGCGATCGGCGCACTGGTGCGCGCGCAGGACGGTGGACGGCACACCACCACCGCTGCGCGCCTGTTCGATCTGCCAGACGGCGCCGCGCTGATCGACTCCCCCGGAGTGCGCGACTTTGCGCCGGCCGCCGCGGCACTCGATGAGCGCACCCTCGGCTTCGTGGAGGTGGAGCGCCTGGCTCCCGGGTGCCGTTTCAGCGATTGCCGCCACCTGCGCGAGCCGGGATGCGCGGTGCGCGCAGCCGCCGCGGACGGTGCGCTGCATGCGCGTCGCTACGAGAGCTACCGGCGGCTGCGCCGGCTGCGCGAGGAGTTGAGTGCGGCGCGCGGGCCGCAGCGCCGGCGCTAACTGACCGACTGGCGCCCGGCGAGCGCGTGCGCCAGCGTGCCGCCGTCGACGTACTCGAGCTCGCCGCCGACCGGCACGCCGTGGGCGATGCGGCTGGCGCGGATGCCGCGCCGCGCGGCGAGCTCGCCGAGGAAATGGGCCGTCGCCTCGCCCTCGACCGTGGAGTTGGTGGCGAGGATCAGCTCGCGCACTCCGCCCTGTGCCAGGATCGCCTCGAGCTCGCGCACGCCGAGCTGCTCGGGGCCGATGCCATCAAGCGGCGAGAGATGCCCCATCAGCACGAAGTAGCGGCCACGGTAGCTCCCGGAGGACTCGATCGCGACCACGTCGGCGGGCGACTCGACCGCGCACAGCAGCGCCGCGTCGCGCTGCGGCGCGGCGCAGATCGCGCACAACTCCCCCTCGGTGAGCATGCGGCAGCGCCGGCAGCGGGCCACGGACTCAAGCGCCGCATCGAGCGCCTCGGCCAGCGCGCGCGCCCCTGGCCGGCCCTCCTGCAGCAGGTGAAACGCCATGCGCTGCGCGGTCTTGGGCCCGACTCCGGGCAGGGTGTGCAGCGCGTCTATCAGACGGGCGAGATGCGGCGAATGCTTCATCGCGCGCGCTTCAAAACGGCAGCTTCATTCCCGGCGGCAGCTGCAGTCCCGCGGTCAGGCTCGCCATTTTTTCCTGCACACGCGCCTCGACCTTGTGCACGGCGTCGTTGGCCGCGGCCGCGATCAGATCCTCGAGCATCTCGCGATCCTCGCCGCTGACTGCGGGCTCGATCTGCACGCGCTTCACTTCGTGACGGCCGCTCATGGTGACCTTCACCATGCCGCCGCCGGCTTCGCCGACCACTTCGATGCTGCCGATCTCGGCCTGGGCCTTCTGCATGTTCGCCTGCATCGCCTGGGCCTGCTTCATCAGGTCGTTGAAGTTGCCACGCATGAGAGTCGCTGCCTGTCAGGCGTTGCGCGCCCGGATTGGAGTCATTTTACCGGACGCACGCTGTCGGGCAGCACGGTCGCGCCAAAGCGCTCGCGCAGCCCCTGCACGCCCGGGTCGGCCTCGAAGGCGCGCCGTGCGGCTGCCAGCTCCTGCTCGGAGAGGCGCCGGGCGAGAAGCGCCGGGGTCTCGGCGAGCGTGCCCCCGACCTGAAACTCGAGCCGCACCGGTTCGCCGTAGTAGCGCGACAGTGCCTGGGCCAACTTTTCCTCCTGCGCCGGCGTGCGCACCGGCTGGTTGCGCGCATCGAGCGCCAGACGCACGACCGCGCCCTGGCGGCTCACGAACACGCAGTGGCTGGCGAGCTGGCGCGCTGCGCCCGAGAGCTCCAGCGCGTTCACGATAGTCGCCCAGGGACCCGCGTCGGGGGCGCTCGCGCCCTCGGCAGCCCCGCCAGCGCCGGCGGGACTGCCGGCAGCGGCAACGCTGCCGGCCGCGGCGCTCGCCGCCGCGCGCGGCGCGCGCTCCGCGGCGGGCGGGCGCGAGCCGCTGGACTCGCCCGCCGGGCGGAAGGCGATCATCCGCAGCAACGTCATCTCGAAGCCGGTGCGCGGCTCGGGAGCGAGCCCCAGATCGCGCCGGCCGATGATCGCGGTCTGGTAGAACAGCTGCACGTCCTCGGGGCTCAGGTCCCGCGCGAGGGGCTCGAGTAACTCGGGGGTGTACAGCTCATCGCCCTCGTAATCGCTCAGCGCCTGCTTGAGTCCGATGCGCACCAGCAGCGCCGCCAGCTCATCGAGCACCTGCGCGTAATCCGGCGCGAACTCCTCGAGCGAGTGCGCACAGCGCACCAGGGCGGCGGTGTCGGCGGCCGCCAGCAGTTCCACGATGCGCACCACGTGATCGCGCGAGATCGTGCCCAGCATGGCGCGCGCCTGTGCCTCGCCCGCCTGCCCGCCGCCGAACGCGATCAGCTGATCCAGCAGCGAGAGCGCGTCGCGCATGCTGCCGTCGGCCGCCTGGGCCACGAGCTTCAGGCCAGCTGCGTCGAACCCCACCCCCTCCTGCTCGAGAATCCGGCGCATGTGTGCCGCGATGTCCGCGACCGGCAGCCGTTTCAGGTTGAACTGCAGGCAGCGCGACAACACGGTCACCGGCAGCTTGTGCGGATCGGTGGTGGCGAGCAGGAACTTCACGTGCGGCGGCGGCTCCTCGAGCGTCTTCAGCAGCGCGTTGAACGAGTGTGCCGAGAGCATGTGCACCTCGTCGATGAGGTACACCTTGTAGCGGCCGCGCGCCGGGGCGTACTGCACGTTATCGAGCAGCTCGCGCGTGTCGTCCACCTTGGTGCGTGAGGCCGCATCCACCTCGATGAGATCCGGGAAACGGCCGGCGTCGATCTCGCGGCAACTCGCGCATTCACCGCACGGCTCGGCCGTGACGCCCCGCTCGCAGTTGAGGCACTTGGCGAGGATGCGTGCGATGGTCGTCTTGCCGACGCCGCGCGTGCCGGTGAACAGGAACGCGTGATGCACACGTCCGCTCTCGAGCGCGTTCACGAGCGCACGCCGCACGTGCTCCTGGCCGATGAGCTCGGAGAATTTCTTCGGGCGCCATGTGCGCGCCAGCGCGGTGTAGCTCATGAACGATCCCAAAATGCGCGAGCATCGGAGGCGGCCCGCACCAGCTTAAGCTCCGGCACCCGACATCGCCGCTGCCGCTGCTGCCTTCCGGCCCTGACGGGATTCACGACTGGTCGTCGCGGAGAAACCGATGCGGGCCACCATAGTCACGTCACTCGCGCCGTCAGGTGGCGGAGAGGGTGGGATTCGAACCCACGAACACCCGTTGAGATGTTACTGGAATTCCAGTCCAGCGCCTTAGACCGCTCGGCCACCTCTCCAATCAATTGCTTACAGGAGCCTTTCAAAAAAGGCGGCGCATGATAAGGCATCCGGTCGCGGCCTGCATCAGGCCTGCCGCGGCGGCGCGCTCTGGCGGACCTTGAACGGGGGCGGCTCATCCAGACACGGCTCCCTGCCCTTGCGCGCCGGGGGCGCCGGCTCGTTGAGCGCGGGTATGCGCAGCGCGTTGCCGCTCTCGGGGGGATCGAGTCCGGCGGGAATCTTCAGCGGCGCAGCGCTCTTCGCGCCCATGTACGGCTGCGCCCCGTGACAGGACTTGGCCCGCAACGCATGGCAAGCGCTCAGCGCCAGCAGCAGCGGCGCGAGCCACACAATTGCGCTAACAGACTTCATTCATGAACCTCGTTCGCTTGTGAGAAATTGCCGCGGTGCGCGCACTTCAGGGCAACGCACCCGCCGCACGCGCAGCCGCCCGCACGCCCGCCTGATACTGCGCCGATAATGGCGTGAGCGGTAATCTTATCCCGCTCGCGATGAGACCCATCTGCGCCAGCGCCCACTTCACCGGGATCGGATTCGCTTCCACAAACAGCTCGCGGTGCAAGCCGCTCAAGCGCGTGTCGAGCCGCTGCGCCGCGGCGCCGTCCCCGGCCAGCGCCGCGCTCACCATCTCCGACATCGCACGCGGAGCCACGTTGGCGGTGACCGAGATCACCCCGCGCGCACCCGCGCCGATGCTCGCGCGCGCAGTGACGTCATCACCGCTCAGAACGACGAAGTCCTTGCCGCAGCTGTCGAGCAGCTCGCGCACGCGCGGGACCTCCGGCAGCGCCTCCTTGACGCCGACGATTCCGGCAACCTTCGACAGGCGCGCCACCGTCGAGACTTTCATATCGACCGCCGTGCGCGCCGGAACGTTATACAACAGCACCGGCTTGCGCGCGGCTGCGGCCGCTGCGGCGAAGTGCAGGTACAGTCCCTCCTGCGTCGGCCGGTTGTACGCCGGGGTCACGAGCAGCAGCCCGTCGATGGGCAGCGCCGAGAGCCAGCCGACCCGCTCCACCGTGTCCGCGGTGCTGCTGGTACCCGCCCCGGCGATCACTGCGACACGCCCGCGCAGCTGCGCGCAGGCGCGTTGCGTCAGTTCGCGCAGCTCCGCCTCGCGCAGCGTCGCTGACTCACCGGTGGTGCCGCCGATCACGATGCCGTTGGTGCCGTTCGCCAGATGGAACTCGAGCAGGCGCGCCCAGGCTTCGAGGTCGACCGCGCCATCGGGTCGCATGGGAGTGACGATGGCAACCAGGCTGCCTGAAAACATGAGACCTGCAGCGTTTCGCGGGGGAGCGTCTGATGTTACGAGTGACGCTTGCCTCTAAGCAAGCCTCAAACCGCGCGCCTGCTGGGGAAGGTCGCAACCCGTCCCCGCTCCCGGTACACTTCAAGCTGAGCGAATCGCCAGCAAAACACCCGCCACCCACAGATGAAGCAGCACCTGGCCGTTTCGGCGATCGGCAGCGACCGCACGGGCATGGTTCATGAGCTGACCCGCGTAATCAGCGAGTCTGGCGGCAACATCAGCGAAAGCCGCATGGCGAACCTCGGCACGGAATTCGCGATGCTGCTCTTGGTGTCGGGCAACTGGCATGCGCTGGCGAAGCTGGAAACGGAGCTCAAGCGTCTCGCCGAGACGAGCAACCTCAGTATTCACCTCAAGCGCACCGAGCCGCGTACGCCGCGCACCGACATGCTGCCGTATTCGATCGACGTGGTATGTCTCGATCAGAGCGGCATCGTCTCGGGGCTGTCGGGTTTCTTCGCCACGCGCGGGATCGACATCGCCGAAGTCTCGACCCGCAGCTACCCCGCCGCGCATACCGGCGCGCCCATGTTCGCGGTGCAGATGATCGTCAACGTGCCGAGCCGCATCCACGTGGCGCATTTGCGGGAAGAATTCATGGAATTCTGCGATTCGCTCAACCTCGACGCCATTCTCGAACCGGTCAAGTCCTGAACGGCAGCGGAGGAAGTCCTTGAAGCAGCGCGGCGTCTCTGAACCGGGTCCCACTGCCGCTTCGGGCGAGTCACGGGAAATGAAGCCCCGCTCGCGCGCCGGGCGGCGCCTGTTCGTACTGGATACCAACGTGCTGATGCACGATCCGACCGCGATCTTCCGCTTCGAGGAGCACGACGTGTATCTGCCCATGGTGGTGCTCGAGGAGCTCGACGCGCACAAGAAGGGCCTGTCGGAAGCCTCGCGCAACGTGCGCCAGGTGAGCCGCTTCCTGGACGACATGATGCGCGGGGTCACCAAGGAGCAGATCGACCGTGGCCTGCAGCTGCCGAGCGGCTACTCGGGCAACCACGGCAAGAAACCCTCCACCGGGCGGCTGTATTTCCAGACCCGCCAGCTGAGCAGCGTGCTGCCGGACAGCCTGCCGGGGCAAGGCGGCGACAATGCCATCCTGGCACAGACGCTGGCGCTGCAGAACGAGCACGAGGACGCCCGCGTCATTCTCGTCTCCAAGGACATCAATCTGCGCATCAAGGCGGCGGTGCTCGGCGTGCACGCCGAGGACTACTACAGCGACAAGACCCTCGAGGATGCCGACATCCTCTACAGCGGCATGACGGCACTGCCGGCGGACTTCTGGGAGCGGCACGGCAAGGACATGCGCTCGTGGAAGGAAGCCGACCGCACCTTCTATGAAATCACCGGCCCCGCGGTGCGCGAGTGGCAGCCGAACCAGGGAGTGTTCGAGGACGTCCCGGAAGGCATCGAGGGCGTGGTGCGCAAGATGAGCGGCGACACCGCCACCATCGAGCTGATGCGCGACCATCGCAACGAGCGCCACAATGTCTGGGGCATCACGGCCCGCAACCGTGAGCAGAACTTCGCGCTCAACCTGCTGATGGATCCGGAAATCGACTTCGTCACGGTGCTGGGGCCAGCCGGCACCGGCAAGACGCTGCTGGCGCTCGCCGCCGGCCTGATGCAGACCCTGGAAACCAACCGCTTCGTGGAAATCATCATGACGCGCGTGACGATTCCGCTCGGCGAGGACATCGGCTTCCTCCCCGGCACCGAGGAGGAGAAGATGGAGCCCTGGATGGGTGCGCTCATGGACAATCTCGAGGTGCTGACCGGGTCGCAGGAGGGCGGCAACTGGGGCCGCGCGGCCACCAACGACCTGTTGCGCAACCGGATCAAGATCCGCTCGCTCAACTTCATGCGCGGGCGCACCTTCCTCAACCGCTTCCTGATCCTGGATGAAGCCCAGAACCTCACCCCCAAGCAGATGAAGGCACTGACCACCCGCGCCGGCCCCGGCACCAAGCTCGCCTGCCTCGGCAACATCGCCCAGATCGATACGCCCTACCTTACGGAGATGACCTCGGGTCTCACGTATGCCGTGAATCGCTTCCGCGGCTGGCCGCATTCCGGACACATCACTCTGGTGCGCGGGGAACGCTCGCGGCTCGCCGATTTCGCCTCGGACATCCTGTAGGTGTACGCTTGAATGCGTCCCGCAGAGCGTCTTTGTAAGCCTCTGTAAACCTGGGGAAACTCATGACCGCCATCGGCGGTCAAACTCCGATCATGCGCCGTCTCCTGCCGGCCCTCGTGGCCGCCCTCCTCACCCTTGCCGGCGTCGCCTTCGCCGACGACCCGCCGTCGACGCCGCTGATCCTGCGCACCCCGGCGGCGGGCTCGGATCTGCCCGACATGGGCAGTCCGGCGGCCGCGGTCCTCTCGCACACCGATGAGTACCGCCTCGGGGCGATGGTGGCGCACCAGCTGCGCGACCAGAACGCGCTGCTCGAGGACCCGGAAATCAGCGAGTACATGAACTCGGTGGGGCAGCGGCTCGCTTCGCAGAGTGCCGACGGTGGCCGGGACTTCCAGTACTTCGTGATCAAGGACCACAGCATCAACGCGTTCGCCGTGCCGGGCGGCTTCGTGTTCCTGCACGATGGCCTGGTGCTCGCCAGCTCGAGCGAATCGGAGCTCGCAGGCGTCATGGCGCACGAGACGGCACACGTCACGCAGCACCACATCGCGCGCATGATCGCCGACCAGTCCAAGCAGAGCCTGACCACGGCGGCGGCGCTTCTGGGCGCGATCCTGCTCGGCGCCATCGGCGGCGGGCAGGCGATCGAGGGCGGCATCGCCGCTGCCCAGGGTCTCGCAGTGCAGCATCAGATCAACTTCACGCGCGACAACGAATGGGAAGCGGACCGCGTGGGCATCGGCTACCTCGCCGGCGCCGGCTTCGATCCCAACGGGATGGGCCAGATGTTCGAGACCATGAGCCGCCACGAGGGGCTCGCCGCCACCTACATTCCCGCGATGCTCGTGGATCACCCGGTGACTACCGACCGTATCGCCGAGCAGCGCGCCCGGGCGGCGCAGTTTCCGCCCCGCCGGGGCAAGGACTCGCAGAGCTATGAGCTCATCCGCGAGCGGGTGCGCGTGCTGACCGCGAGCGGCGACGTCGACCTCGCGCAGGCTTACGCCCAGAAGCTCGCGCACGGCCACGCCACACTCGGCAACCGCTACGGCGAGGCGCTGGCGCTGATGGGCGCTAATCGCGCCGATGAGGCGATCCGGGTCCTCAGGCCACTGGTGCAACAGCACGAGGCGCTCACGCTGCTGCACGTCGCCCTCGGCCAGGCGCAGGCCAAGGCCGGACACCTCGAGGAGGCCCTGGCGACCTTCCAGCAGGGCGAGGAGCTCTTTCCGCGCAACGTGCCCCTCACGGTGCGCTACGCGGAGACACTCATGGCCGCCGGCCGGCCGGCGGATGCGCACAACATGCTGCTCGACCTGTTCAACAACGTGCCGCCCACGCCCGACCAGATCCGGCTCACGGCCCTCGCCGCCAGCGCCGCAGGTGATGCCGGGGATGCCTATTTCTACATGGGCGAATACCAGATCGCAGGCGGGGACCTGGCGCTGGCGGCGCAGCAGCTGCAGCTGGCGCTCGCCTCTCCCAACATCAGCACCATACAGCGGCAGCGCTATCAGGCCCGCCTCGATGAGGTGCGCGAGTATCTCGCGAGCACCCGCAAGCGCCAACTGACCGACAACGGCGACGGTCAGGGACAGTCCGGCCAGCGGCGCGGCGGCGGGCGCTGACCCGCCGGCATTGTCGCGCGGGACTCGGCGCGCGGCTGCTACAATGAGCGCTTCGTTCGCCTCCCGCACCCCTATGCCATCGACAATCAGGCTGTCACTGTTAGCCCTCGGTCTGCTGCTGCTGCTCGGCTGCGCGACGCTGCCGCCCGGGAAACGCGATCCGCGCGATCCGTGGGAGCGAATGAACCGCGTCACCTATCGCTTCAACGACACATTCGACCGGGCGATCTTCCAGCCGGTGGCGCGCGGCTACCGCGAGGTCACACCGCATTTCGTGCAGACGGGCGTGAGCAACTTCTTCGATAACCTGGAATATCCCGTTGTCATGGTCAATGACCTGCTGCAGGGCCAGATCGGGCCCTTCTTCTCGGACACCGGACGGCTGCTGCTCAACACCACGGTCGGTATCGGTGGCCTGATGGACCCGGCGACACGGGTGGGCCTCGAGAAGAACGATCGCGAGTTCGGGCAGACCTTTGGCAAGTGGGGCATCGGAACGGGACCGTACTTCGTCATACCGTTCCTCGGCCCCTCGGACGTCAGGGATAGCGTCGGGGTCGTGGCGAATACCTACGCCGACCCGCGGACCTACCTGAACAATGACTACTGGAGGTACGGTCTGTGGGTGTTGCGCGCGATCGACAAGCGCGCGAAGCTCCTCGACGCGCAGGGCGCCATCGACAGCGCCTACGATCCGTATGCCTTTGTGCGCAACGTCTACCTGCAGCACCGCGCCTTCAAGGTCAACGGCGGGCAATCAACTGACGAGGAGCAGCAGGAGCAGAAACTGCTGGAGGAATCGGAGCGGGACATGTCCGAAGGCACGGCAGCGCCGCCCCAATCCCCGCCGCCTCAGGCCCCGCCGCCGCATTGATCGAGGCGGCGCGCGCCTCAGGCTGCCGGCGCAGCGGGCACCTCACACACCGCGCTCGAGCAGCTCCTCGACCTCACTGATCCGGCCCAGCGCGAGCAGACCCTGCGGCAGATGTGTGTAGCGCAGCGAGCGGCCGGCGCGCTTCACCGCACCGAGCCAGTCCAGCAGCACCGCGAGACCGGCGCTGTCGGAGGCGGTGATGCCGCCGCAATCGATCTCGAGCTCACGCCCGGCGGCGCTCGCGAGGCACTGCAGGCCCTGCTCCCTCGCCTGGCGTGCGGTTGCAAACGTCAGCGGCCCCTGGGCCACGAACCGTCCATTGGCCGACGGGGCCACCTGGAACGACCCGCTCGCCTCGGGCGCCGCGGTGTTCATCCGCCCTTGTCGACGGTCTGCTTACCGATCGCCCCGGGCTTCTCGCCCGCCTCCAGACGCTTGATGACCGCGTCGATCCCCTGCGCCTCGATCTGTTCGCCGAAGTCCGTGCGGTAGCTGTTGACGTAGCTGATACCATCGATCACCACGTCCCACGCCTTCCAGCCCTGCGGCGTCTTGTGCAGGTAGTAGTTGACGGACACGCGATCGCCGTTGGCGCGCTTCACCTCGGTGCGCACCGTGGCCCGGGTTGCGTCCGGGTCGACCTTGGTGGGGAAGATCTTGAGCCGGTCGGCGGTAAAGTCGACCAGCGCGGTGCCGTAGTTGGTGAGCAGCGAGTGATAGAAGGCATCGATGAAGTGCCTGCGCTGCTCGGGAGTTGCCGTGCGCCAGTGCGCCCCGAGCACCAGGCGCGCGGAGGCCTCGGTGTCAAAGTGCGGCAGCAGGTACTTGTCGACCAGCTGCCCGACCTTCGCCGGATCACGGTGGTACGCATCGCGATCCTTGTCGAGATCCCCGAGCATGCCCTGGGCGGCGCTCTGCACGACCTCGGTCGGTCCCTCGCCGGCGGCTGCGGTCGCCGCGGGCGCGGGCTGCGCCCGCGACGCGCTTGCCACGGCGCACGCCAGCCACAAGCCGGTCAATACCAGTGTCGTGTGTCTCATTTCTTCGGCTCCACCTTGCTCTGGTTGTCCGCGCCCTGGCCCTCGCCCCCGCCCTTGCTCGAGTAGTTTGCGAAGAACTTGTTGATCAGACTCTCGAGCACGATGGCGGACTGAGTCTGTTCGATGCGGCTGCCGTTCTTGAGATAGCTGTCGAGTCCTCCCGGGCTGATACCCAGGTACTTGCCGCCGAGCAGCCCCTGAGTCTGGATGCTGGCGTAGCTGTCCTCGGGGATCTGCTTGTACTGGGGGTCGATGCGCAGGCTGACCACGGCCTTGTAGTCCTTGGAATCAAAGCGGATGCCCTCCACCTCGCCCACGTGCACCCCCGCCATGGTCACGGGGGCGCCCACCTTGAGGTCACCGACGTTGTCGAACTCGGCGCTTACGTGATAGCCGGCCTTCGGCGCGCCGAACTTCACACCGCTCGCCGGCAGCTGCGTGGTGAGAAACAGCAGCGCGGCGAAGCCCAGCAGCACGAACAGGCCGGTTCCGATCTCGAGCGTTCGATTGGCGCGCATACGATTCAAGTCTCCGGTTACAGGAATGCCGCAGTCAACACATAGTCCAACAGCAGCGTGATCACCGAGGAGGCTACCACGGTGCGCGTGGTCGCGAGTCCGACTCCTGCCGCGGTCGGCTCGGCGTGATAGCCCTCGTGCACCGCGATCAGGCTGCAGGCGATGCCGAACACCACACTCTTCACCATGCCCTCGGTGACGTCGCGCAGCCCGACCGAGCCCTGCATCTGCGACCAGAACACGCCCTTGTCGACCCCCATCAGCTGTACGCCGATGAGCTGCGCGCCGTAGAGCCCGATGAGGCTGAAGATCGCGGTCAGCAACGGCATCGCGACCACGCCGCCCAGAAAGCGCGGCGCGGCGACGTGGCGCAGCGGATCGACTGCCATGATTTCCATGGCCGTGAGCTGATCGGTGGCGCGCATCAGGCCGATTTCCGAGGTCAGTGCCGTGCCGGCGCGGCCGGCGAACAGCAAGGCGGTGATGACCGGACTGAGCTCCTTCAGCAGGCCGAGCGCCGCGGCCGTGCCGAGCGCTTCCTCGGAGCCGAAGCGCTGCAGGAGATTGAAGGCCTGCAGGCCGAGCACCATGCCGACAAACAGCCCCGAGAGCATGATGATGATGAGCGAGCGGGCGCCGGCGTTGTAGATCTGGTGCACCAGCAGGCGCGGCCGGCTCAGCGCCGGCACGCTTTCGAGGAGCAGCTGGACGAGGAAGATCGCCACGGCTCCGAGCCGGCGCACGCCTTCGAGGAGGAGGTCGTTCCCGCCGCGCTGGCTCATCATTCCTCCGCGGCGAACAGCTGCGCCGCGTAATCGGGCGCCGGGTAGTGGAAAGCCACCGGACCGTCTTCGCTGCCGGTCATGAATTGCCGCACTGCCGCCGAATCGCTGGCACGCCTGGCACGCAACTGCGCCGGGGGGCCGGCGGCCGCGACCCGCCCGCCCGACAACAGATAGCTGTCGTGGGCGATGGTGGCGAGCTGGTGCACGTCGTGGGAGACCACGATGCTGGTGATCCCGAGCGCCTCGTTCATGTGCTTGATGAGGCGCAGGATGACACCGAGCGAGATCGGATCGAGCCCGACGAACGGCTCATCGTAGATCAGCAGCTCCGGATCCATGACAATGGCCCGCGCCAGCGCCACGCGCCGCGCCATGCCACCCGACAGCTCCCCCGGCATCAGCCCGGCGGCGCCGCGCAGCCCCACCGCCTGCAGCTTGGTGAGCACCAGCTTGTAGATCAGCGCTTCGGGCAGATCGGTGTGCTCGCGCACCGGGAAAGCGACGTTCTCGAACACGTCCAGGTCGGTGAGCAGCGCGCCGTTCTGGAACAGCATCCCCAGGCGCTTGCGCAGGGCGTAGATCCCCCGGCGACCCAAAGCCGCGAGATCCTCACCGAATACGCTCACCTCGCCGCGATCGGCGGGGATCTGCGCCGTGATGAGCTTGAGCAGCGTCGTCTTGCCCGTTCCGCTCGGCCCCATGATGGCGGTGATCCTTCCGCGCCGCACCTGCACGTCCAGGCCTGCGAAAATCGGCCGCCCACCCACGGCGTAGTGCAGGCCGCGCACGTCGACCACCACGTCGGGCGCTGCAGCGCGTGACGCGGGTTGCGGGGATGCCGGGCTTGTCACGCGATCGCGGTGGGCGCCTTACGCTCAGGCGGCCTGGCTTTCCATGTCGGGCGCGTAGCGCCCGGTGGTCGCCAGGCCATTGAGCCTGGCGCGCTTGGCATACTCTTTCTGCCCGGCGGCGAAATTCGCCGCGACTCCGCCCCACGCCTTGAGTGCGGTGTCCTGCAGCGCGCGGCCGTAGCTGAAGCTCAGGGACCACGGCAGCGGCCCGAGCTTGTTCATGAGCGACAGGTGCAGCGTCGCCTCGGTCGGGGACTGCCCGCCGGACAGAAACGCGATGCCCGGCACCGCCGGCGGGACGTGGCGCCGCAGCACCCGCACCGTGGCTTCCGCCACGGCCTGCGGCGGCGCCCGATTTGCGGCTTTCTTGCCCGCGATCACCATGTTGGGCTTCAGCACCATGCCCTCGAGCATCACACGGTGCTCGAACAGCTGCCGGAACACGCTGGCGAGCACGGCCTCGGTCACCTGCTCACAGCGCTCGATCGAGTGTGCGCCGTCCATGAGCACCTCCGGCTCGACGATCGGCACGATATCGTTCTCCTGGCACAGCGCCGCATAGCGCGCCAGCGCATGCGCGTTCGCCTCGACGGCGAACGCGGTGGGAATGCCCTCGGCAATATCGATGACTGCGCGCCATTTGGCGAAGCGCGCGCCGAGCCCGCGGTAGTCGCTGAGCCGCTCGCGCAAGCCGTCGAGTCCCTCGGTGATGGTCTCGCCGTTGAAACCCGCGAGCGGCTTCGCACCCAGGTCCACCTTGATACCGGGGATGATGCCCTGCTTCACCAGGTACTGCGGAAACGGCGTACCGTCCCGGGTCTTCTGGCGGATGGTCTCGTCGTACAGGATGACGCCGCTGACCGACTCGGCGGCGCCCGGCGCCGTGAACAACATCTCGCGATAGGTGCGGCGATGCTCCTCGGTCGACTCCAGCTTGATGCCATCGAAGCGCTTCTTGATGGTGCCGCCGCTCTCGTCCGCGGCCAGAATACCCTTGCCTCTGGCGACCATCGCGCTGGCAACACGCATCAGCTCACTCGGGTTCATCGTCGGATCCTCCACTGTCCACGGCGGGCGCCTGACAGGCGCGCGAAGCGCGCCGCGCAGCCGACTGCGATTACTACCCCAGGGAAATCGGGGCGCCAAGGATACCAAATCAGCCCGCCGGCGCCCCCGCTTGGTTCCATCGGTAATTAGTACTAAACTAGTCCTAGTTTACGGAGTGCACTCCCATGCTGCGTATGAGCCGGCTTACCGACTACGCCACCGTGCTGCTCGCGGCGCTCGCGGGCGAGCCGGGGCGCGTGCAGACCGCGGCCTCGCTCGCCGAGCAGACGCGCATCGCAGCCCCTACGGTGTGCAAGCTTCTCAAGCAGCTGCAGCGCGCGGGGCTGGTGACCTCGACCCGCGGCCTGCACGGCGGCTATCAGCTCTCGCGCCCGGCGGCGCAGATCAGCGCGGCGGCCATAATCGATGCCCTCGAGGGTCCGGTGGCGCTCACCGACTGCTCGGCGGGACACGGTAACTGCGAGATCGAGGATACCTGCCGCGTCGGGCGCGTGTGGCAGCGCCTGAACCTTGCCTTCCGCCGCTCGCTCTATGAGGTGAGTCTGGCGCAGCTCGCGGGCCTGGACGCCGCTCCCGCCCGACTGCCGGCACTCGAGCGTGAGATGAAGGCGGCCGCGGCGCGCGCGCCGGTGCGATCGTGAGTGAGCCCATGAGTGAAAATGCACGACAGCTCGAGACCCTCATCGCGCGCGGTTACCAGCACGGCTTCGTGACCGAGATCGATTCCGACACGGTCGCGCCCGGGCTGGACGAGGACGTGGTGCGCCTGATCTCGCGCAAGAAGCAGGAGCCGGCCTTCCTCACCGACTGGCGGCTCAAGGCGCTGCGCCACTGGCTGACCATGCGCGAGCCGCATTGGGCGCACGTGAAGTTCGCGCCGATCGACTACCAGGGCATTTCCTACTACTCCGCCCCCAAGAGCCGCAAGGACGGCCCGAAGAGCCTCGATGAGGTCGATCCGAAGCTGCTCGAGACCTACGAGAAACTCGGCGTGCCGCTGCACGAGCGTGCGCGGCTCGCCGGTGTCGCGGTGGATGCGGTGTTCGACAGCGTCTCGGTAGCGACGACCTTCAGGGAGCGGCTCGCCGCCGCGGGGGTGGTGTTCTGCCCGTTCTCGGAAGCCGTGCGCACGCATCCGCAGCTGATCGAGCAGTACCTCGGCAGCGTCGTGCCCTACACCGACAACTTCTTCGCGACGCTCAACTCGGCGGTGTTCTCGGATGGCTCGTTCGTTTACGTGCCCAGGGGCGTGCGTTGCCCGATGGAGCTGTCGACGTACTTCCGCATCAACGCGCTGAACACCGGACAGTTCGAGCGCACGCTCATCATCGCCGATGTTGGAAGTTATGTCTCGTACTTGGAAGGGTGCAGTGCACCAATGCGCGACGAAAACCAACTCCATGCCGCGGTGGTGGAGCTCATCGCCCTCGATGACGCCTACATCAAGTACTCGACCGTGCAGAACTGGTATCCGGGCGATGCCAATGGCCGCGGCGGCATTTACAACTTCGTGACCAAGCGCGGCGAGTGCCGCGGACGCCGCGCGCATATTTCCTGGACCCAGGTGGAGACCGGCTCGGCGATCACCTGGAAGTACCCGAGCTGCGTGCTGCGCGGCGAGGGCTCGATCGGCGAGTTCTACTCGGTCGCGACCGTGAATCATCACCAGCAGGCGGACACCGGCACGAAGATGATCCACATCGGGCGCGATACCCGCAGCACCATCATCTCCAAGGGCATCTCGGCCGGCCGCGGCCAGAACACCTACCGCGGACTCGTCAAGATCCTGCCGAGCGCGCACGCCGCCCGCAATTTCACCCAGTGCGATTCGCTGCTGATGGGCGGTGAGTGCGGGGCGCACACCTTCCCGTACGTGGAGGTGAAGAACCCCTCGGCCACGGTCGAGCACGAGGCCAGCACCTCCAAGATCAGCGACGACCAGCTGTTCTACTGCCTGGCACGCGGCATCAGCGAAGAGGACGCGGTCAACATGATCGTGAGCGGCTTCTGCAAGTCGGTGTTCAAGGAGCTGCCGATGGAATTCGCGGTCGAAGCGCAGAACCTGCTGGCCGTCAGCCTGGAAGGCGCGGTGGGCTGACATGAGCACTGCGCGAACCCCGCTCCTCGCCATCAACGATCTGCACGTCACCGTCGAGGGCAAGCAGATCCTGAACGGGCTCACGCTGCAGGTGGGAGCCGGCGAAGTGCACGCCATTATGGGACCGAACGGCTCGGGCAAGAGCACGCTCGCGCACGTGCTCGCCGGCCGCCCCGGCTATGAGATCACCGCCGGCACGGTGAGCTATGAGGGGCGCGATCTGCTGGCGCTCGCCCCGGAGGAGCGTGCCCGCCAGGGAGTGTTTCTCGGCTTCCAGTACCCGGTCGAGATCCCCGGAGTCAACAACGTCTATCTGCTGAAGGCCGCCGTCAACGCCGTGCGCCAGCAGCGCGGCCTGGCCGAAGTCGATGCCTTCGAATTCCTGGGGCTGGTGCGCGAGAAGATGAAGCTCATGCATATCGAGGACAGCTTCCTGTCCCGGGGCGTGAACGAGGGGTTCTCGGGCGGGGAGAAAAAGCGCAACGAAGTGCTGCAGATGCTGGTGCTCGAGCCGCGGCTGGCGATTCTCGACGAGACCGACTCGGGTCTGGACATCGACGCCCTCAAGGTGGTCGCGGCGGGCGTGAACTCGCTGCGCTCGCCCGAGCGCACCTGCCTGCTGGTCACACACTATCAGCGCCTGCTCGAATACGTGGTACCGGACATCGTGCACGTGCTGGTGCGCGGGCGCATCGCCAGGAGCGGCGATCGTACCCTGGCGCTGGAACTCGAGCGGCGCGGCTACGACTGGGTCAGCGGGCAGGCGGCCTGAGCCATGAGCACCCCACTCACCGCCCGCATCCTCGAGGAACACGCCAACGCCTCGCGCGCACTGCCGCCGGCCGGGCCCACGGCGACACGCCAGCGCACGGCGATCGCGGCGCTCACTGCGGGCGGCTTGCCGACATCGCGCGATGAGAACTGGAAGTACGCCAACCTGCGCCCGCTCGAGCGCCTGCGGTTCGCTCCGGCAACGCCCGTACAACCGCAGGCAACGGATCTGCCGGCCGCGATACCCGGCTTTGCCCGTTACGTGTTCGTGGATGGCGCGTTTGCGCCGGCACTCTCGGCGAGGCTGGATGCCAGCGCCGCCACGGTCACGCCGCTCTCGGCGAGCGATGCCGGCCGCACGGCAGCCACCGTGCCCGCGCCGGCCCCGGGCGCCGGCGCGGATGAGCGCTTTGCGCTGCTGAACGAGGCGTTCGCCACCGACGGCGCGGCCATCCGCGTCGCCGCGCACCCCGCTGAGCCGGTGCGCCTCGAGCTGGTGTTCGTGGCGAGCGCGGATGCGCTGAGCGGCGCATCCTACCCGCGCGTGGAACTGCAGCTCGAGAGCCAGGCGCAGCTGCTGCTCATCGAGCGGCACGTCAGCGGCGGCCCCCACGCGAGCTTCGTGAACAGCGCCGTGACGCTCGAGCTCGGCAGCGGCGCCACGCTGCACCATTACCGGCTGCAGGAGCTGGCGGCGCGCGCCATCGTATTTGACACGCTGTCCGCCGTAGTCGGCCGCGACGCCTGCTACCGGCTGCACGGCATCAATATCGGCGCGCAGTCGGCCCGCTCCACCCTCGCGGTGCGACTCACCGGGGAGCGCGCCGACCTCACGCTCGCGGTGGTGGCGCTGGGCGAGCACCAGCAGGTCCAGGATACCTACGCGCGGGTCGAGCACGTCGCGCCCCGGGCACGCACCGAACAGGTGTTTCGCGGAATTTCCGCCGGCCGCGCGCGCGTCGCCTTCAACGGCAAGATCGTGGTGGGGCGCGAGGCGCACGGGACGGATTCGCGCCAGTCGTTGCGCGGACTGCTCGCCGGCCCGGAAGCGGAGATCGACGTGCGGCCGCAGCTCGAGATCTACACCGACGAGGTGCGCTGCAGCCACGGCGCCACCGCCGGTAAACTCGATGAGAACATGCTGTTCTACCTGCGGTCGCGGGGACTTGAGCCCGAGGTCGCGCAGCGGCTGCTGAAGTGGGCATTCCTCGAGGACGTGGTCGCGAAGATCGAGGTTGCCGAGCTGCGCCGCCAGATCGAACAGCGCCTGGCGCGGCAGGTACCCGAGCCCTTCGCGCGCGGGGAGTCAGCCTGATGGCCGCCAACGTCTCGCTCGCCGCGCCGCCGCCGTTCGACGCCGAGCGCGTGCGCCGCGACTTTCCCATCCTCGACACCCTGGTGAACGGGCATCCGCTGGTGTATCTGGACAGCGCCGCATCCTCGCAGCGCCCGCTGGCGGTGCTGCGGGCGGTCGAGGACTACGAGACACACTCGCACGCCAACGTGCATCGCGGCGTGCATGCGCTCAGTCAGGCGGCCACCGCCGCGTACGAGGGCGCACGCGAGCGCGTACGGCGTTTCATAAATGCCCGCAGCACGCGCGAGATCATCTTTGTCCGCGGCACCACCGAGGCGATCAATCTGGTCGCACAGGCCTACGGCCGCCCGCGCCTGCGGGCCGGGGATGAGATTCTCATCAGCGCGCTCGAGCATCACGCCAACATCGTCCCCTGGCAGATGGTGTGCGAGCAGACCGGCTGCACGCTGCGGGTGGCGCCGATCAACCGCCGCGGCGAGCTGCAGCTGGAGGAGTTGCTCGGACTGCTCGGCCCGCGCACGCGCCTGGTGGCGGTGGCGCACGTGTCCAACGCGCTCGGCACGGTGCTGCCGGTGAAGCGCATCATCGAGGCCGCCCATGCGCACGGCGCGGTGGTGCTGATCGACGGGGCGCAGGCGGTGCCGCACACGCGCGTCGACGTGCGCGCGCTCGGCGCCGATTTCTACGCCTTCTCCGGCCACAAGCTCTATGGGCCCACCGGGATCGGGGTGCTCTACGGGCGCGAGGAACTGCTCGCGGCCATGCCGCCGTGGCAGGGCGGTGGCGACATGATTCTGACGGTATCGTTCGAGAAGACCACCTACAACGAGCTGCCGTGGAAGTTCGAGGCCGGCACGCCCAACATGTCCGGCGCCGTCGGCCTCGCGGCCGCCATGGACTACCTCGAGAGCTTGGGGTTGGAGGCGGTCGCCGCGCACGAGCAGCGCCTGCTGCAGCTGGCCACCGCGGAGCTCGCACGGCTGCCGGCGATCGAGATCATCGGCACCGCGGCGCACAAGGCCTCGGTGCTGTCCTTCACCATGAAGGGCGTGCACCCGCATGACCTCGGCACGATCCTCGACGCCGAGGGGATTGCGGTGCGCACCGGCCATCACTGCGCCATGCCGGTCATGAGCTTCTTCGGGCTACCGGCGACGGCGCGCGCCTCGTTCGGCTGTTACAACACCGAGCGTGACGTAGCGAGCCTGGTGCAGGCGCTGGGCAAGGCGCGCGAGGTGTTCGGCTGATGGATCTCAAGGATCTGTACCGCGACGTGATCCTGGATCACAACCGGCACCCGCGGAACTTCGGGCGCATCGAGCCGGCCGACGGCCGCGCCGAGGGGCACAACCCGCTGTGCGGCGACCGGCTGTCGGTGTTCGTGCGCCTGGAGGGCGAGCGCGTCGCGGACATCCGCTTCGAGGGCCGGGGCTGCGCCATTTCCACCGCCTCGGCGTCCCTCATGACGGAAGCGGTCAAGGGCAAGGACCGCAGTGCGGTCCGCGAGCTGTTCAACAAGGTGCACGCGCTGCTGACACGTCCCGGGGACGAAGCCGACGCCGCGCTCGGCAAGCTGGCGGCGCTGTCCGGAGTGCGGGAATTTCCGGCGCGCGTCAAGTGCGCCAGCCTGTGCTGGCACACCCTCAATGCGGCGCTCGAGCACGGCGCGGCGACGATATCCACCGAGTAGCGGCGATGCGCAGGCACGAGAACGAGCCCTTTGTCGTCAACCGCGAGGTGCGCGCGGTGATCGTCCCGGCCGGACAGGAAGTGAAACTCAAGCCCGGCCAGGCCGGCTACATCACCCAGGCCCTCGGCGGCAGCTTCACCGTGTACCTCGAGGGTAACCTGTTCCGCATCGCGGGCGAGGACGCCGACGCCATCGGCCAGGAGGCGGTCAAAGCGCCCGAGTTGCCGCCCAACGCCAACGAAGAGGACGTGCGCAAGCTCGCCTGGGAGCAGATGCGTGCCTGCTATGACCCGGAGATCCCGATCAACATCGTCGACCTGGGTCTGGTGTACGCCTGCGACGTGACGCAGAACGAGGACGGCACCCGCAGCGTGGAAGTGAAGATCACCCTCACCGCCCCCGGCTGCGGCATGGGCGAGATTCTGGTTGATGACGTGCGCGACAAGATCCAGCGCATCCCCACGGTGCGCGAGGCGCGCGTGGAGCTGACCTTCGACCCCCCCTGGAACCAGAGCATGATGTCCGAGGCCGCGCGCCTGCAGACCGGGATGTTCTAGCGGCCGCATGAGCTCCCGGTGGGTCGACATCGGCGGCGCGGACGCCGTCAGCGAGACGGCGCCCCTCTCGGTGGAGATCGACGGCGTGCCGGTGGTCGTCGTACGCTGCGGCGCCGAGCTGTACGCGGTAGAAGAGCGCTGCACGCACGACGGCGAGTCGCTGAGCGGGGCGCAAGTGGAAGCCTGTCAGATCATCTGCCCGCGGCATGGGGCGCACTTCTGCCTGCGCACCGGTGAGGCGTTGACGCCGCCGGCCTACGAGCCGCTGCGCACCTATCGGGCGCGCGAGCAAGACGGCCGGATCCTGCTGGAGCAGCCCTCGTGAGGCGCGGCGCATGAAGCGGCTGACTCTCATGCGGCACGCGGATGCGCGCTGGAACGATCCGGCCATTTCCGACCTGGAGCGTCCGCTGAACCGCCGCGGGATCGGCGCGGCGCAAACCATGGCGCGCCGGTTGCTCGAGCTGCAACTCATTCCGGACCTGCTGCTGACGAGCCCCGCGCGCCGCACCCAACAGACCGCCGACATCGTGGCACGCGAGCTCTCGCTGCCTGCCAGGCGCGTGCGGCACGAGGAGGCGCTGTATCTGGCGGGCGCAGCGGACGTGCTGGAGCTGGTGCACGCCACCGGCCCGCGCGTCGCGCACCTGCTGGTGGTCGCTCACAATCCGGGCGTGTCGGAGCTGGTGCAGCTGCTGCTGCCGCAGCGCGGCACCGCCGGGATGGCCACCGCGGCGGTGTGCTCGATCGCTTTCGATACCTCGCACTGGAGCGCCATCGGCTCCGCCGCGGTCACCGACGTGCAGCGCGAGAAACCTCCGCCGCGCCTGTTCGGGCTGCTGGGCTGACGCGTCAGGCCGACGCGCGTATCTGCGGTGGCCGGCTCAACACTCCGGCACGTTGACCGCAAGCCCCCCTTGGGACGTCTCCTTGTAGATGGTGGACATGTCCGCACCGGTCTGACGCATGGTGGCAATCACCTGGTCGAGCGACACCTTGTGCGTGCCATCGCCGCGCATCGCCAGGCGCGCCGCGTTGATGGCCTTGACCGACCCCATGGCGTTGCGCTCGATGCAGGGAATCTGCACCAACCCCGCCACCGGGTCGCAGGTGAGACCCAGGTTGTGCTCCATGCCGATCTCGGCGGCGTTTTCGATCTGTTCGCTGGTGCCCTGCAGCGCCGCCACCAGGCCCGCCGCGGCCATCGAGCAGGCCACACCCACTTCGCCCATACAACCCATCTCCGCCCCGGAGATGGAGGCGTTTTTCTTGTAAAGCATGCCCATCGCCGCCGCCACCAGGAGGAAGCGCACCACGCCCTCATCGTTCGCGCCCGGCTCGAAGCGGCGATAAAAGTGCAGCACCGCAGGGACGATGCCCGCGGCGCCGTTGGTGGGAGCCGTGACCACACGGCCGCCGGCGGCGTTCTCCTCGTTCACCGCCAGCGCGTAGGCGTTGACCCAGTCCATGACGTCCAGCGGTCCCGCCTGAGCGCTCTCGGTCAGCATGCGGTACAACCGCGGCGCGCGCCGGCGCACCTTGAGGACTCCGGGCAGGAGCCCGGTCTGCCGGAAGCCGCGCTCCACACACGCCTGCATCACCTGCCACAGGTGCAGGAGCTTGGCGCGCACCTGCGCCTCGCTCGTCCAGGTACGCTCATTCGCCAGTACCAGCTCGTACATCTCCAGCCCGTGCTCACGGCACAGGGCGAGCAACTGCGCACCCGAGGTGAACGAGTACGGGGGCACCGCTCGGCTACCCGCCTCGCGCGCCTCCTGCTCCTCGCCGCGCACGATGAAGCCACCGCCGATGGAGTAGTAGTCCTCCTCGCGCAGCCTCCCGCGATCGGAGCCGAGCGCGCTGAAGCGCATGCCGTTGGAATGCCCGGGCAAGCGCTCGTGGTGCATGAACAGGAGCTGCATCGGCTCATCGAAGGCGATCTCGTGCTCGCCTGCCAGGCGAATGCGCCCGCTGCTACGGATGCGCTGCACGGTGGGTTCGATGCTGTCGGGGTCGACGCTTTCGGGCTCGGCGCCCTCGAGCCCTGCAAGGATCGCGCGGTCCGTCCCATGGCCCACCCCGGTGAATGCGAGTGAGCCGTACAGACGCACGGCGATCTCCTGCGTCGTGCCGAGCAGGCCATCGCGCTTGAGGCTGAAGGCGAACTCGCGCGCCGCCCGCATCGGACCCATGGTGTGCGAGCTGGACGGCCCGATGCCCACCTTGAAGATATCGAAAACGCTTAAGGTCATGTATTACCCGGCAACGGCCGCCCCGGGGCTTACGCCCTGGAGGTCAGTTTGGATGGTAACGCGGATACCGACATGCTTTGCGGCGACCTGCGGCGGCTCAAATGCGACCCCGCAGGCGCCGCAGCAGCCGGCGGTCGTGTTTGTCGGGCCGCGCCGCAGGACGCGGCGTGAGCCCGGCAGCCAGCTTCATGCGCGTAACGAACTCGGCGCTGCGTGCCACGCTTGCGGGCGTCTCCTGGTAGCAGCGCGCCGCTGCCGCCGCAGGTCCCCGGCGCTGCGGCACGGCAGCGACCGCACACTCAAACCGCACCGTGCCGCGCGCGAAGCTCACCCGGTCCCCGGGACGCACTTCGCGGGCGGGCTTCACGCGCTCGCCGTTCACGTGCACTCTGCCACCGGTCACCGCCTGCGCCGCCAGCGAGCGTGACTTGAACAGACGCACGGCGAACAGCCAGCGGTCGATGCGGGCGGTCCCGGGATGGCCGCTTGCTGCGGGCTCGGACATTGAGGCTCAAGTATAATTACATGTCATGAATCAGGGTGTCATCGAGCGCCTGCGCGGCGAGCTCACCGGTTTGCGCGAGCAGGGCCTCTACAAGAGCGAGCGGGTGCTCGCCGGCCCCCAGGGCGGCGTGGTACGCGCCGGCGGGCGCGACGTCATCAACCTGTGCGCCAACAACTACCTGGGTCTCGCCAACCACCCGGTGGTGCGTGCAGCGGCGCAGCGCGCGATCGATGAGTACGGCTACGGTATGGCCTCGGTGCGCTTCATTTGCGGCACGCAGACCACCCACAAGGCGCTCGAGCAGGGGCTCGCCCGCTTCCTCGGCACCGAGGACGTGATCCTGTATTCATCCTGCTTCGACGCCAACGGCGGCCTGTTCGAGACGCTCCTCGATGAGCGCGACGCGGTGATCTCGGACGCGCTCAATCACGCGAGCATCATCGACGGCATTCGCCTGTGCAAGGCGCAGCGCTACCGCTACGCCAACAGCGACATGGCAGAACTGGAGCAGTGCCTGCGCCAGGCGCAGGGCGCGCGCACGCGCCTCATCGCCACCGACGGGGTGTTCTCCATGGATGGCTTCATCGCCAGGCTCGGTGAGATCTGCGATCTGGCGGCGCGCCACGACGCCCTGGTGATGGTCGATGATTCGCATGCCACCGGCTTCATGGGAGCCACGGGGCGGGGTACGCCGGAGCACTGCGGGGTCGCCGCGCGCGTCGACATCCTCACCGGCACCCTGGGCAAGGCCCTGGGCGGGGGGAGCGGGGGCTACGTTGCCGCGCGCCGTGAAGTCATCGAATGGCTGCGGCAGCGCTCGCGTCCTTACCTCTTCTCCAACAGCATTCCGCCGGTCGTGGCCGCCGCAAGCCTTGCGGTGCTCGAGCTCCTGGAGCACACCCCGCAGCTGCGTGCACAGCTGTTCGAGAACACGCGCCTGTTCCGCGCCGGCCTCACCGGGGCCGGCTTCGATCTCAAGCCAGGCGAGCATCCCATCATCCCGGTGATGATCGGGGATGCGGCGCTCGCGGGCCGCATGGCCGACCGGTTGCTGGAGCACGGCGTATATGTCATCGGCTTCTCCTATCCAGTCGTGCCCAAAGGGCAGGCGCGCATCCGCACCCAGATGTCCGCGGCGCTCACGCGCGAGCAGCTCGAGCGCGCCGTGGATGCCTTCACCGGGGTGGGCCGCGAGCTCGGCCTGCTCTAGCTTGAAACGCCCCCTGCGAACCCTCACGGAAGAACCCTTACGCAAGAGCAGATCATGAAAGCACTGGTCAAGCAGCAGGCGGCGCCCGGTATCTGGCTCGAGGACATCCCCGAGCCCAAGGTCGGCCCCAACGACGTGCTGATCGAGATCGCCAAGACCGCGATCTGCGGCACCGACATGCACATCTACAACTGGGACGCCTGGGCGCAGAAGACCATTCCGGTGCCGATGGCCGTGGGCCATGAGTACTGCGGCCGCATCGTCGAGCTCGGCTCGGAAGTGAGGGGCCTGAAAAAGGGCGACCGCGTTTCGGGCGAGGGCCACATTACCTGCGGTTACTGCCGCAACTGCCGTGCCGGCCGCCGCCACCTGTGCCGCAATACGGTCGGCGTCGGTGTCAACCGCCCGGGCGCCTTCGCCCAGTACCTGGCGATTCCGGCCGACAACACCTTCAAACTCACGGACTCGATCCCGGATGACATCGCCGCCATCCTCGACCCGTTCGGCAACGCCACCCATACCGCACTCGCCTTCAACGTGGTGGGTGAGGACGTGCTGATCACCGGTGCAGGCCCGATCGGCATCATGGCCACCGCGGTCGCGCGCTTCACCGGCGCCCGCCACGTCGTCATCACCGACGTCAACGATTATCGCCTGGAGCTCGCGCGCAGGATGGGCGCCACGCGCGCCATCAACGTGCAGCGCGAATCACTGGATCAGACCATGAAGGATCTGGGGATGCAGGAGGGCTTCGACGTCGGCCTGGAGATGTCGGGCAATGCGGCCGCGTTGCGCGAGATGCTGCGCACCATGCATCACGGCGGCTCCATCGCCATCCTCGGCATTCCACCCGAGGAGACGGCCATCGACTGGAACCAGGTGATCTTCAAGGGCCTCACCCTCAAGGGCATCTACGGCCGCGAGATGTTCGAGACCTGGTACAAGATGGCGAGTCTGCTGCAGAGCGGACTGAAGCTCGAGCCGGTCATCACCCATCACTTCGGGGTGCAGGAATACCTCAAGGGCTTCGAGACCATGGGCTCGGGCAAGTCCGGCAAGGTGATCCTCGACTGGTCGACGCTGTAGCGGCTACTGCGTCTCGCAGAAGCAGTAGGCGTACAGCCGGTTCGGCACGCTGAAGCGGCTCAGGCGCGCTACTTCGCGCGTCAGCGGATCGAAGCGCTGCGCGACTTCGCGCAGCGCGAGCTCGCCCGGGCCGGCGCGAAACAGCGCCTGCGCCAGGCGCGACTTCAGTTGCAGCGCCAGCTGCTGTGCCCAGGTGAGCTCGGGCTCGAGGAACTCGGGTGCATAGTCGGTGAGCTTGGCGCGGCGCGCTGCGGCCTTGACCGCGTCGCCGAAGGAACCGAGCTGATCGACCAGCCCCAGACGGTGTGCATCCGCGCCCGCCCACACCCGTCCCTGGGCGATGGCATCGACCTGCTCGTGGGTCTTGTTGCGGCCGCTGGCCACGCGCGCGAGGAACTCGTCATAGCCGCGGCTGATCTGCGATTGCAGCAGCGCACGCGCCTCCTCGCCCAGCGGACGATCGATGCGCAGCTGCCCCGAGAGCGGCGTCGTGCCGACGCCGTCGACGCTGACGCCGATCTTGCCGAGGGTCCGGTCGACGGTCGGAACGATGGCGAAGATGCCGATCGAGCCGGTGAGAGTCGCCGAGCTCGCCCAGATCTCGTCCGCGGGCGCCGAGATGTAATAGCCGCCGGAGGCGGCGTAACCGCTCATCGATACGACCACGGGCTTGCCGGCGGCTCGCAGCGCCAGCAGCTCACGATAGATCTGTTCGGAGGCGAGGACGCTCCCCCCGGGGCTGTCGACGCGCAGCACCAGCGCCTTCACGTCCTTGTCCAGGCGCGCGCTGCGGATCAGCCGCGCGGTGGACTCCCCCCCCACGGTGCCCGGGGGCTGATCGCCGTCGAGGATCTCGCCGGCGGCCACGATCACACCGACCCGCGGCTTGCCGTCGGCCTGCAACTTCTTCTCGGCGCGCGCGTAGCGCACGTAATCGGCCACCGGCACGGACTTGAAGGATCCGCTCGAGTCGTCCTGCCCGACGAGCTCGATGAGCCGCCGCTCGACCTCGAGGCGCGATTTGATACCGGTGATGAGACTCGCCTGCAGCGCGACCTGCGGGGCGTCGCCCCCCGCCGCGGGCACGCTCTTCGCAAGCGTAGCGACGTACTTCGTCAGCGCATCGGCCGGCAGCTTGCGCGCGCGGGTCACGGCCTGCTGGTAGCTGCCCCACAGCGCGTTGAGGTAGCTGCGGCTCTCCTCGCGGTCCTCGGGCGACATGCTGGTGCGCGTATAGGTCTCGACGGCGCTCTTGAAGACACCGACACGGAACACGTTGATGTCAACGCCGAGCTTGTCGAGCGCGTCCTTCAGGTAGGTGCGGTAGCGGTCGTAGCCCTCGAGCAGCACGAATCCCATCGGATCGAGGTAGATCTCGTCGGCCTGAGCGGCGAGGTAGTAGCGCTCCTGGGTGAACTCCGTGCCGTAGGCGATCACTTTCTTGCCGCTGGCGCGGAACTCGCGCAGGGCGCCAGCGAGCTCCTCGAGCGTGACCTGGGTGGCGCCTGCGAATTTCTCCAGATCCAGTGCCAGCGCCTGGATACGCCGGTCGCCCGCCGCTGCGTGAATCGAGTCGGTCAGATCCCACAGCAGGGTCTCCGCGTGACCCTCGCCGCGCGCCTCCTCGACCGCGCGCCCCACCGGGTCTCCCGAGAGTTGCTCGACCAGCTCCCCCTGGGGCGCGATGAGGAGCGCTGCGCGCGCCGGGATGCGCGGCACGCCGACGCGCAGCAGTCCCACCACCACGGCAAGGATCGCCAGCAGCATGATGAGATGCAGCACCTTGCGCAGGCCGTCCAGGCCGCGCCACAGGCCGGAGAAAAACGAACGTGGCGTCATGAGGGCGTCAGATCTTCTCCTCGATCCTCGCAGCCTTGCCGGACAGATCGCGCAGATAATAGAGCTTGGCGCGGCGCACGTTGCCGCGGCGCTTGACGGAGATGTCGCTGATCGAGGGGCTGTAGGTCTGGAAGACGCGCTCGACCCCCTCGCCGTGAGAGATCTTGCGCACCGTGAACGAGGAGTTGAGTCCGCGATTGCTGCGCGCGATCACGACGCCCTCGTACGCCTGCACACGCTCGCGGTCCCCTTCCACCACCTTCACCTGCACCACGACGGTGTCGCCGGGCTTGAAGTCCGGAACCTTGCGGGTCATGCGCTGCTTCTCGATTTCCTGGATTATCTTGCTCATATCAGTCACCTCGATCTTGGCTTGCCGCCGCGCGTGCGCGCCCCTGCGCCAGCATCACTACCGGCGCCGGTTCGGAACTCATCCAGTGCGCGCCGCGCCTCGGGCGCGAGCTGCGCGCCCGCCAGCACGTCGGGCCGGCGCTCCACGGTGCGGGCCACCGCCTGCGCCAGCCGCCAGCGGCGGATGTCGGCGTGGTCACCCGAGAGCAGCACCGGCGGCACGCTCCGGCCCTCGAACACTTCCGGCCGCGTGTAATGCGGCCCCTCGAGCAGGCCCTGCGCAAAGGAATCCTCGGCGCTCGAGCGCTCGTCCCCCAGTGCGCCGGGCAACAGCCGGGCCACCGCGTCGATGATCACCAGCGCCGGCAGCTCCCCGCCCGAGAGCACGTAGTCACCCAACGACAACTCGCGATCGATGCCGAGCTCGACCACCCGCTCGTCCACACCCTCGTACCGCCCCGCCAGCAACAGCAACCCCGGCAGTCCCGCCAACTCCCGCGCCTGCGCCTGGCCAAAGGGCTGACCCTGCGCCGACAGGTACACCCGCGGGCTCCCCGGCGGCAGCCGCGCGTGCGCGGCGCGAATCGCGGCCAGCAGCGGCTCGGGTTTCATCACCATGCCCGGACCGCCCCCGTAGGGACGATCATCGACCGTGCGATGCGCGTCGGCGGCGTGCAGGCGCGGATCCTCTGTCGCCACGCTCATCAGCCCGCGGGCGATGGCCCGCCCGACGATGCCGAACTCGAGCGCTGCCACGATCATGCGCGGAAACAGCGTGACGACCTCGATCTTCATGGAGCCTTCTATTCCAGCTCCGCCGGCCAGTCCACCACAATCGTGCGTGCCGCCAGATCCACCTTGCGCAAGTGGCGCGGCACGGACGGCACCCAATGCTCGCGCCCGCCCGGGGCCCGCGTCACCATCACCGCGCCGCCCGGGGTGTCCACGAAGTGGCTCACCGTGCCGAGCTGCGCGCCCTCGAGGTTGCGCACGCTGAAGCCCTCCAGGTCCACGCGGTAGTACTCGCGCTCACCCGGCGGCGGCAGCGCCGCGCGGTCCACCTCCACCACCGCACCCGTGAGTGCGGCAGCCTCGTCCCGGTCCGCTACGCCTTCCAGCAGCGCGACCAGCCCGTCAGCGTGGGCTCGCGCCTCGGTGACGCGCCGCGTGACCCGCTCGCCGCTGGCGAGCCTCAGAACCCATTCCCGGTACTCCAGGAGCCGGCGCGGCGGATCGGTATGCGACCGGACATGAACCCAGCCCTTGATGCCGTACGGCGCCCCCAGCCGACCCAGCTCCACCCACGTCACGGCCCGCGGGCCTCACCCCAAGCCTGATCAGGCCGTGGCCTGCTTCCGGTAGGAAGCCACCAGAGTGCGCACCCGGTCCGAGGTCTGCGCGCCCTGGCCAACCCAGTAGTCGATGCGCGGCAGATCGAGCTTGAGCTTCTGCTCGCCGCGGCGGGCAATGGGGTTGAAGAACCCCACATGCTCCAGGCTCAGCCCGCCCTGGCGCTTGCGGCTGTCGGTTACGACGACGTGATAGAAGGGCTGGTTGCGCGCCCCGCGCCGCGTCAGGCGGATGGTTACCATGATCGTATCGCTCTCGTTCCAGCGGGTGACCGCACGAGGGCCACCCAAAAGAGCGCGGATTCTACGCAACCTGCAAATCCTGCGCCAGTTTTTCGACCTGGCCGCCGCCTTAGGAAGCTAAGGCGGCATGCCGCCCTTGAGCGCGCCCATGAGCTGGCGCAGCCGGCCGCCCTTCATGCTCTTCATGACGCGCTGCATCTGCAGGAACTGCTTCAGCAGCCGGTTCACATCCTGGACCTGCACGCCCGAGCCCCCGGCAATGCGCCGGCGTCGCGAGCCGTCGATTATCGCCGGGTTACGCCGCTCGCGGGGGGTCATGGAATTGATGATGGCGATCTGCCGCCGCAGGTCCCGATCCCCCTGGTCCGCCGACACGGCGCCCTTCCTGGCCACCGCCCCGGGAAGCTTGTCGAGCAGCGCACCGACGCCCCCCATCCTGTGCAGCTGCTCGAGCTGACTCTTCAGATCCACCATGTCGAAGCCCTTGCCCTTGAGGGCCTTGCGCGTCAGGCGCTCGGCTTCCTGGGTGTCGACCTGGCGGTGAACCTGTTCGACCAGGCTCACGACATCGCCCATGCCGAGAATGCGCGAGGCCATGCGCTCGGGGTCGAAGGGCTCGAGCGCCCCGGTCTTCTCGCCGACGCCGAGGAACACGATGGGTTTGCCCGTGACCTGGCGCACCGACAGCGCCGCACCCCCACGCGCGTCCCCATCGGCCTTGGTGAGGATGACCCCGGTGAGCTCCAGCGCCGCACCGAACGCGCGTGCGGCGTTCACCGCGTCCTGGCCGGCCATGGCGTCCACCACGAACAGGCGCTCGGCGGAGCCGACCGCGGCGTCGATGTCACGCACTTCGGCCATGAGACTCTCATCCACGTGCAGCCGCCCGGCGGTGTCCACGATCAGCGCATCGAACACCCCGCTGCGGGCGCGCTCGAGCGCCGCGCGCGCAATCGCCGCGGGCGCCTGGCCGGCATCGGCGGCGAAGTATTCGGCGTGCACCTCACCCGCGAGACGCTCGAGCTGCAGCATCGCGGCCGGCCGGCGCACGTCGGTGCTGGCGAGCAGCACGCGCTTGCGCTCGCGCTCGATCAGCCAGCGCGCCAGCTTCGCCGCGGTGGTGGTCTTGCCGGCGCCCTGCAGGCCCGCCAGCAGCAGCACGACCGGCGGTTGCGCGCGCAGCTTCCAGGGCGCGCCCGCGCCGCCCATGAGCTGCACCAGCTCGGTGTGCAGAATGCCGATGAACGCCTGCCCCGGCGTCAGGCTCGCGAGCACCTGCACGCCGAGCGCCTTGGCCCTGACCGACTCGATGAATGCCTTCACCACCGGCAGCGCCACGTCCGCCTCCAGCAGCGCGACGCGCGCCTCGCGCAGCGTCGCGGCGACGTTCTCGTCGGTGACGCGGCCGCGGCCGCGCAGATTCTCGATGGTGCGCGCCAGGCGCGCCGTCAGATGGTCGAACATGACTTGGGCGGGCAGGTGTCGGAGTGTCGATTATAGGGCCAAGCTTCTATGCTAGAGCGTCCGCGCCGCCAGGCAAACCGAGGGATGCCGCCTTGAACGCCGCTTCGAACGTCCCGCTGCTGCTGGCGCTGCTCGTGCTGCTGCTCATCGTCGCCTTCTCCTCCGGCACCGAAGTGGCGATGCTCTCCGTCAACCGCTACCGCATCATGCACCGCGCGCAGGCCGGCTCGGGACGTGCGCGCACCCTGGAGCGGCTGCTGCAGAAGCCCGATGACTGGCTGGGAGCGAATCTGGTCATCCTGGCCGTGGCCAGCATGTTCGCATCCGCCATCGCCACCATCCTGGCGCAGCGCACCGGGCACCCGTACGCGGTGCCGCTCGCCGTGGCGCTGCTCACCATCGTCGTGATCGTGTTCTGCGAGCTGACGCCCAAGATCTACGCGGCCTCCAACCCCGAGGGCGTCGCGCTGCACGCCGCCGGCATCTACCGGGTGCTGGTGCTGCTGACGCGCCCGGCGCTGTGGCTCAGCAGCAACCTGGCGTACGGGTTCCTGCGACTGTTCGGCGTGGTGCGTGCCACCAACACCAGGCACTCGCTCAGTGCCGATGAGCTGCGCACGGTGGTAACCGAGGCGGCGCCGGTAATTCCCGCGCGGCACCGGCAGATGCTGCTGTCGATCCTCGACCTGGGGCGCGTCACGGTGAACGACATCATGATCCCCCGGCAGGAAATCTCCGGCATCGACGTGAACGAGAGCTGGGAGGACATCCTCGATCAGCTGCGGCAGACTCCGCACACGCGCCTGCCGGTGTACGAAGGCGAGCTCGACAACATCATCGGCCTGCTGCACATGAAGCGCGTGGCGCACGAGCTGGTGCGCGGCACCCTCAACCGCGAGCGGCTGATCGAGATCGCGCGCGGCCGCGAGTCGTACTTCGTACCCGAGGGAACCGCGCTCAACGTGCAGCTCGGGCAGTTCCAGCGCAACCGCCGCCGGCTTGCCTTCGTCGTCAACGAGTACGGCGACATCGAGGGACTGGTGACGCTCGAGGACATTCTCGAGGAGATCGTCGGCGAGTTCACCACCGATCCTGCCACGGTGACCCACAAGGACGTGCACACCGAGCGCCCCGGGGTGTTCATCGTCAACGCCAGTGCCACGATCCGCGCGCTCAACCGCGCAATGGGGTGGCAGCTGCCGACCGGTGGACCCAAGACCGTCAACGGCCTGCTGCTCGAGCACCTGGAGACCATTCCGGACACCGGCACCATGGTGCGCGTCGGTGCCTACGAGTTCGAAGTGCTGCAGGTCGGGGACAACGCCATCCGCACCGTGCGGGTGCGCCTGCCTGCGGCCGCCAAACCCCCCGTGGCGGTTACGCGCTCGCCTTAGACGCCACCTCCAGCGCCTCGCCCACCCGGGAGACTGCGAGCACCGTGAGCCCGGCGGGCGGTTTGCGCGGCGCGTTGTCGCGCGGCACGATCGCGCTGCGAAATCCCTGCGTGTGCGCTTCGCGCAGCCGTTCGTCCCCGTACGCGACCGGGCGCACCTCGCCGGTGAGCCCGAGCTCGCCGAACGCCACCAGCTGGGCTGGTAGTGCGCGGCCCTCGAGGCTGGAAGCGAGCGCGATCAGCACCGGCAGGTCCCAGGCGGTCTCGGTGATCTGAATGCCGCCGACCACGTTCACGAACACATCGTGCTCCTGCAGCGCGAGCCGCGCGTGGCGGTTGGCTACGGCCAGCAGCATCGCCAGGCGATTGGCGTCGAGCCCCTGCGCGATGCGCCGCGGCGCGCCGAAGCGCATGCGGTCCACCAGCCCCTGCAGCTCGATCAGCAGCGGCCGCCCACCCTCGCGCGTCACAGTGACGATGCTGCCGGCGGCCGGCTGCGGCGAGCGCGCCAGAAAAATGGCGGCGGGGTTGCGGACCTCCTTCAGCCCGCTCGCGCTCATGGCGAAGAAGCCCAGCTCGTTCACCGCGCCGAAGCGGTTCTTGGTGGCACGCACGATGCGATAGCGGCTGCCGGCTTCGCTCTCGAAATACAGCACGGTGTCCACCAGGTGCTCGAGCAGGCGCGGGCCGGCGATGGTGCCCTCCTTGGTCACGTGGCCGACGATGATGACGGCGGTGCCGCTCGACTTGGCGAAGCGCACCAGCTCCGCGGTGCACTCGCGCAGCTGCGACACCGCGCCCGCCGCCGCGCCCGCGCTCCCTGACTGCACGGTCTGAATCGAGTCGATGACCAGCACGGCCGCGCGCTGCTCTGCCGCAAGCGCCAGGATCGACGCCAGATCGGTGTCCGCCACCACGCCGAGGGCCTCGGCCGTGAGCGCCAGACGCTGCGCACGCAGGCCGATCTGGGCCACCGACTCCTCGCCGCTCGCGTAGACCACCGGGCGTGAGGCGGCCACACGAGCCGCGACCTGCAGGAGGAGCGTGGACTTGCCGATGCCGGGGTCGCCCCCCAGCAGGATCACCGACCCCGGGACAATGCCCCCGCCCAGGACCCGGTCCAGTTCCGCCTGGCCGCTGCCAAAGCGCTGGGCGTCCCCCGCGGGTGCCGCCGGGGCCCCCAGGCTCACGGCGAGCGCCGGCGCGGCGGGGCGCGTGCGCGCCGGGTTGCGCTGCTCGAGCGAATTCCACTCGCCGCACAGCGGGCACTGCCCCTGCCACTTGAGGGTCTCGCCCCCGCAGGAACCACACACGAACACCGCATTCGGACGAGCCATCGATGCGCCTTCGGTCGACTTTCGGCTAGGATTCGCGCCGGGGAGGCCCGATTGGCTTCTTTTGTGACCAAAGCCGCCCGGCCTGCGTGCCGGCGATGCTAGCGTATGGCGGCTCGGATCGGGGACGGGAAAGTGACGCGTATCACAATCGGTGGACCACTGGCGGGCCGGGCCGCAGCATGAGCTTGCGAAACAAGCTGCGTTTCGTCGGGCTCACCGACACCGGCAAGGTCCGCGAACACAACGAGGACACGATTGCCGTCGATCCGGACATCGGGCTGCTGGTGCTCGCCGACGGCATGGGCGGCTATAACGCGGGCGAAGTCGCGAGCGGCATCGCCGTGAAGACCATCGTCAACCTGGTGCGCGAGCACGTGGAGCGCGAAGACCTTTCGGTACCGGACCGTGAGTCCGGCCTGTCACGACCCAACATCATCCTGCGCGATGCCATCAGCCGAGCCAACAAGATCATCTATCAGACCGCGCGCACCCAACCGCAATGCGAGGGCATGGGCACCACCGTGGTCGCGGCGCTGTTTTTTGACAACAAGGTCACAATCGCACACGTGGGTGATTCACGGCTGTACCGCCAGCGCGGCGACAAGCTCGAGCAGGTGACCATGGATCACTCCCTGCTGCAGGAACTCGTCGACCGGGGCTTTTACTCCGCCGAGGAAGCACAGCGCGCGGGAAACAAGAACTACGTCACGCGGGCGCTCGGGGTCGAATCGAACGTGGACGTGGAAATCCAGGAAGTGCCGGCGGGCAAGGGCGAGGTGTACATCCTGTGCTCGGACGGTCTATCGGACATGGTCGAAGACGAAGATATTCACTTAACGATCAATACCTTTAGTGCTAATCTGGATACGGTCGCCAAGCAACTGATCCAGCTGGCCAACGACAATGGAGGCCGGGACAATGTCTCGGTGGTGATGGCACACATCGTGGATGCGTTCCCGGCTCGCACCAAGATCTTCGACAAGATCCTCGGTTGGTTCGGCTGACACGCGAGAGGGGCAATAGCACATGGCAAGGTTGGTCTTGAGCCTGGATAGCCAAGTGATGGCGGAATACAACATGAACAAGGAGCGCTACACCATCGGCCGGCTCCCTGACAACGACATCCGCATCGACAACGCTGCCGTCAGCGGTCACCACTCGCTGATCATCAATATCCTCAACGACTCGTTCCTCGAGGATCTGAACAGCACCAACGGCACCTACGTCAACGGCAAGCTGATCAAGAAGCATGCCCTGCAGCACGGCGACGTCATCACCGTCGGTCACCATCAGCTGCGCTTCGTCGAGGACGACGAGCAGCAGGACGAATTCGAGAAGACCATGGTGATCCAGCCCTCCGCACGGCCGGTGGAGAGGGTGCGCGCAGCAGCCGAGGCCGTCGAGCAGGTCGGCGGCTCGCTGACCGCGACCGCGCGCTCACGGGCGCTCGCCGACGGCGCCGCGGCGCTGAAGAAGGCGAAACTGCAGGTGCTGTCGGGGGCGTTCGCAGGCCGCGAGGTCGAGCTCAGCAAGGCCCTGACCACCCTCGGCCGTCCCGGGGTGCAGGTGGCTGCGATCACGCGCCGCGCCGAGGCCTACTACATCGTGCACGTCGACAGCGGCAAGGCCAACGACTACCCATTGCTCAACGGTACCCCGATCGGAGCCCAGGCGACCCGCCTCTCCGACAATGACGTGATTCAGCTCGCCGGCGTGAAGATGGGATTCTTCGTGAACTGACGCCGGCTGCGGCGCAGCAATCCACTCACAGCGGCTCACCACCGCACACTACGAGCCCCACGCGCTGGCTCACGGCACACAGCAGCTCGTACGGGATCGTGCCGGCGTGGCGCGCCACCTCCTCCACCGGCAGTCCGGGCCCCCACAGAACCGCCGGCGTGCCGACGTGCACCTCGCGCAACCCGGACACATCCACCGCCAGCATGTCCATCGACACCCGGCCGGCGAGCGGGGCGCGCTCACCGCCTACCAGGACCGGTGTGCCGCCGGCCAGGCTGCGATGCAGGCCATCGCCGTAGCCCGCCGCGATGATGGCGATGCGCGAATCACGCGCGGCCACCCAGGCGCCGCCGTAGCCGACGCTCTCACCGCGCGCGACCTCCCGGACGGCGATGACCGAGCTCTCGAGCCGCATCGCGGGCTTGAGCCCCAGATCGCTCGCCGAACAGTCCGCAAACGGGGAGGCGCCGTAGAGCGCGAGCCCCGGCCGCACCCAGTCGCACCCGAGCGGCACCGCGCCGAAGAGGCCGGCGGAGTTGGCGATGCTGACCGCGTACTGAAGATCGCGCGTCGATTGCCGAAAGCGCGTCAGCTGCGCCTGCGTCACGGCCGCATCGCGCTCGTTGGCGCACGCCAGATGCGTGAGCAGGCGGATCTCGAGCGGTGCGGGTGTGAGATGGCAGACTCGCGCGAGCGCGGCTGCAAACTCCTGGTGCGGGAAGCCGAGACGGTTCATGCCGGTGTCGATCTTGATCCACAGCACGAAGCGGTGCGTGCCGCGTCCGTGCTCCAGCAACTCGACCTGCAGCGCATGGTGCACCACCAGGTCGAGCCGGTGCTGCGCCGCAAGCTCGAGCTGCTGCGGGTCGAACACGCCCTCGAGCAGCACGATGGGCTGGGTGATGCCCGCGCGGCGCAGTGCGAGCCCCTCCTCCAGGCGCGCCACCCCGAAGGCGTCAGCCGCCTGCAACGCGAGCGCGGTTGCCGTCAGCCCATGCCCGTAGGCGTTGGCCTTGACCACCGCCATGACCCGGGCACGGCCAGCGCGCGCACGGATGATGCCGAGGTTGTGCTGCAGGGCGTGCGTGTCGATGACGGCCCGGATCAGGCCGCTCACCGCAAGACGCCTTCCGCGTAACTGTCGGGCGCGTAGTTGGCGAAGCGCGTGAACTGCCCCTGGAAGGTGAGCAGGAAGGTGCCGATCTCGCCGTTGCGGTGTTTGACCAGATCGATTTCCGCGACGCCCTTCTTGGTGGTGTTGCGGTCGTAGACCTCTTCGCGATAGATGAGCAGGATCAGGTCCGCATCCTGCTCCAAACTGCCCGAATTGTGGGATACCACGCCATCGGCAAGCCAGTTTGCGACGCCCGGAACCGTGAGATCGAAAACGTCCTCTTCTCCATCGGGCGTGCTTGCAACGACCCGATCCCAGAACAGGTCTGACGATGCCCACTGCGCGAGCTCAGGAGAGTCCAGGGCTTCTGCATAACTCGCCATCTGTGCCCGGCTGGGGCAGAACCTGAAATGTGACGAACCGCCGTAAGAGGTGCCCCGCATCCGCGCCATGGCGCGCTGGCTGACGTCCTGGGTGCGCATCTCAGCACGGACCGCCGCAAACGCTTCGAGCGGCAAGGTGTCGACGTTAGTGTTGCCACGAACGGCTGACAGGTGCGTCGCCAGCTCCGCAAGCGGCGCTGCTCTGGGTCCGAAGCCCCCGATGGTCTCGGCGAAAGTTCGTTGTGCCTCGGCTCCGCTAACGTCGACGTAGTACAGCGGACGATTCTTCCCACTGTAAAAGGTCCTGATTCGGGCGACAACGCCGAGCCGTAACAGGAGGATCGCAACGTCCTGGGCAAGCAGCGGGCTGCAGGTCGAGAAATTGATGTGTTCGGGATAGCCCTTAACGGCATTACGGCGGGTGATCGTTCCGTCAGTGGCCCAGAGATGGCGCAGTAACAGCGCAATCTGGCTGTTCGCCAGAGTAAACACGCCTGGTGGCAGGTGCTTCTGGTGTGAACGTTGACCGAAAATACCAAGGTCCTTGAGCCACTTGCCCACACCGAAAGGCGACCAGCGGTTGCCGTTGCCGCTGATGACCAGCTGGTGCCAGTTACCCACGCCCTCATAGCGTGTTACGCGGCACCCAAACGCTTCCGCGGCGCCACGCACCGCGGCGCTGTTCTCCTCAGAGGCCGTGGTGTAGCGCAACGGCTGGTGCGTTACGTAGCTCCCGTCGCCGACCAAGTGCGCGAGTAGAACCACCCAGTGATCGGGCCAACGTTGCGGCTCGACGGGTTCCGGCAGGCGGCGCGCGAGAGCGAGCCGCTCGCCTACCTGGAGCGTGCCCACTGTTTTCCAACCGGCGCCGGCCAGCAGCCGATGTTCGGCCGTTGCCCGAATTGACCGGCCGCTCGCGAGCTGGAGCTTGAATACCGGGCGACGACCGACTTTCCAGACCTTGTCGGCTCGGGCGCGGGTGAGGCGCCGCCGCTCATCGACCGCCCAAACCTCGGGCTCGGACCCCACGAGACTGGCTATCGGCACACGGCGCCCGTCGGTCATGCATACCAGGGTATCCCCGGTCACGCATTCGCGCAGGTCCGACATCACCGGCCGCTTGTGCTCGCGCTGCTCGACCGCACGATTGAGCTGCGAGAGCGCGATCACCGGCACCTGCAGCTCCTTGGCGAGCGCCTTGAGCCCGCGGGAGATCTCGGCGATCTCGGTGGCGCGGTTCTCGCGCGTGCCCGGCACGTACATCAGCTGCAGGTAGTCGACCACGATGAGGCTCAAGCCGTGCTCGCGCTTGACGCGCCGCGCACGCGCACGCAGCTCCGTGGGGGTGAGCGCCGCGGTCTCGTCCACGAAGATCTTGGCTTCCGAGAGCTGGCTGGTCGCCCCGGTGATCCGCACCCAGTCGTCATCGGAGATGCGGCCGCTGCGCAGACTGTTCAGCGGCACGCCCCCGATCGAGGAGAGCATGCGGGTGATGACCTGCTCGGCGGGCATTTCCATGCTGAAGATCGCCACCGCGGCGCGGGTCCCGGGGTTTACGGCCGCGTACTCGGCCATGTTCACGGCGAGCGTGGTCTTGCCCATCGAGGGCCGTCCGGCCACGATCATCAGATCGCCGGGGCGCAGGCCGCCGGTGAGCTTGTCAAAGTCGGTGAATCCGGTCGGCAGGCCGCGCAGCTTGTCGGGATTGTTGTGCCAGTCATCGATCTGATCGATGACTCCCGGCAGGAGCTGGCGCACCGCCACCGCGCCGTCGCGCTTGCGGAAGCCCCATTCGGCAATATCGAAGACGCGCTGCTCGGCGCGGTCGACCAGCTCGCGCGCGCTCTCGCCGTCGTTGTTGAACACGGCGGAGGCGATGTCGGTGCCGGCGCGGATCAGCTGCCGCAGCAGCGAGCGCTCGCGCACGATGTCCGCGTAGGCGCGCACGTTGGCCGCCGTCGGGGTATCGCGCGCCACCGAGCTCAGGTAGGCGAGGCCGCCGGCCGATTCGAGCTTGCCGTTGCGCTCCAGCTGCTGAGACACCGTCACCACGTCGCAGGGCTTGCCTTCGCCGGCGAGCGCGGCGATGGCGGTGAAGATCAGCTGGTGATCGGGACGGTAGAAGTCCTCTTGCGTGATGACGTCCGCGACATTGTCCCAGGCCACCGGATCGATCATCAGGCCGCCCAGCACCGCCTGCTCGGCCTCGACCGAATGCGGCGGTACCGGCGCGTCCAGCAGTGCGCCCGAGCCCGAATCCGAGCGCGCCTTGGCGGAACCGGCCACCGCGATTGTGCCTCCCGCTTTGCGCTACTCTTCCGCCACGATCGTCACGTGCAGCGGCACGTCGACGTCGGCGTGCAGATGCAGGCTGATCAGGTGCTCGCCCAGCATGCGCAGCGGGCCTGCGGGCAAGCGCACCTCGCTGCGCTCGATGTTGAAGCCCTCGCGTGTACAGGCCTCGGCGATATCGCTGGTGCCGATCGAGCCGAACAGCTTCCCCTCGGTACCCGCCTTGGCGTGAATGGTGAGCTTGAAATCCTTGATGGCCCCCGCCCGCTCCTCCGCGGAAACCAGCTGCTCGCGCGCCAGGCGCTCGAGCTCGGTGCGGCGGGCCTCGAAGCGCGCAATGTTCTCGGGAGTCGCCAGGGTCGCCTTGCCCTGCGGCAGCAGAAAATTGCGGCCGTAGCCGGAGCGCACCTTCACGCGTTCGCCGATGGTGCCGAGATTGGCGACCTTCTGCAGGAGAATGACTTCCATCGAGGTGCCTCAGTGCTGATCGGTGTAGGGCAGCAGCGCCAGAAAGCGCGCCCGCTTGATCGCCACCGCGAGCTGGCGCTGATAGAACGATTTGGTGCCGGTGATGCGGCTCGGAACGATCTTGCCCGTCTCGGTGACATAGCCCTTCAGGGTGGCGAGATCCTTGTAGTCGATCGACTTCACGCCTTCGGCGGTGAAGCGGCAGAACTTCCTGCGACGCGAGAAGCGGCTGCCGCCGCCGCTGCCGCCGCCGCTCCCGCGCTGGTCTCTGGACATTGCCATGGCTGTTATTCCTCGAATCAGTCAGGTGTTGACGTGCCGGTGCGGATGAGCGGCGCGCTCATACGCTCTCGGCGACCGGGGTGTCTTCGTCGTCGGCTGGCGCGCCGATGTCGTCGCGCGCGCGCTCGCGGCGCCGGCCGCCCTCGCCCTCTTCATCTGCGGCCTTCGCCATCGGGGACGGCTCGGCCACGGCGGCGTCCATGTTCACCACCAGGTGACGCAGCACGGCGTCGCTGAAGCGGAAGGAGCCGGTGAGCTCGCCGAGGGTTTTCTGATCGGTCTCGATGTTCATCAGCACGTAGTGCGCCTTGTGCACCTTGGCGAGCGGATAGGCGAGCTGGCGGCGCCCCCAGTCCTCCAGGCGGTGTACCTGGCCGCCGCCGGCGGCGATCATGCCCTTGTAGCGCTCGATCATCGCGGGCACTTGCTCGCTCTGATCCGGATGCACGAGAAAGACGATTTCGTAATGCCTCATTGTGTGCTCCTTGCGGATTAAGCCGCCCGGATTCAAGGCTCGCCCGGTGCGGCAAGGAGATGCGCGGACTGCGGCCGATCTGCCGATCCTCCGCGCCCCTTCGGATAAAAAGGGGCGCGAAGCATACTGAAACCCCCTCGCCGCTGCAATGCCAGGCAATAAATCGCGCGCCGGAAGGCGGCTCGGCTCAAGGGTACTTGTCCAGTTCCAGCCGACCGATCTGATTGCGGTGCACCTCGTCGGGTCCGTCGGCGAGTCGGATGCTGCGTGCCTGCGCGTAGGCGTTCGCGAGATAGTCATCGCACAGGCCCGCAGCGCCGTGTGCCTGGATCGCCCAATCGATGACCTGGCAGGCAGCATCTGCGGCGGCGGTCTTGATCATGGCGATCTCGGCGCGGGAGGCCTTATTGCCCACCGTGTCCATGAGCCAGGCCGCCTTGTACACCAAGAGGCGCGCCTGATCGATGCGGATGCGCGACTCGGCGATGCGCTCGAGCGTGACTGACTGCTCGCCGATCGGGCGGCCGAAGGCGACGCGCGCCTTCACCCGCCGGCACATTTTCTCCAGCGCCCGCTCCGTGACCCCGATGAGTCTCATGGCGTGATGAATCCGCCCCGGCCCGAGGCGTCCCTGCGCAATCTCGAATCCCCGCCCCTCCCCCAGCAGCAGGTTCTCCGCCGGCACGCGCACGTCCTTGAATTCGATTTCCATGTGGCCGTGGGGCGCATCATCGAAACCAAATACCGGCAGGTACCGCAGGATGGTGACACCTGCGGTGTCGCGCGGCACCAGAATCATCGACTGCTGGCGGTGCCGCGGCGCGCCCGGGTCGGTCTTTCCCATGAATATGAACAGCCGGCAGCGCGCGCTGCCCGCGCCGGAGGTCCACCACTTGCGCCCGTTGATGAGGTAGCTGGAGCCCTCGCGGACGATGGAGCTCTCGATGTTGGTGGCATCGCTCGAGGCTACGCGCGGCTCGGTCATCGCAAACGCGGAACGAATCGTGCCGTCGAGCAGCGGCTCGAGCCATTGCTTTTTCTGTGCAGGGGTGCCGTAGCGTTCGAGGGTCTCCATGTTGCCGGTGTCGGGTGCCGAGCAATTGAACACCTCGGCCGACCAGCGCACGCGGCCCATCATCTCGCACAGCGGTGCGTACTCGAGATTGGTGAGTCCCGCGCCATGGTGCGAGTCCGGCAGGAACAGGTTCCACAACCCCGCGGCGCGCGCACGGTGCTGCAGCTGCTGGAGCAGCGGTGGTTCCTGCCAGCGATCGCCTTGCCCGAGCGGCGCCTGGAAGCGCTCCTCGTTCGGATAGATGTGCTCATCCATGAACGCGCCGAGGCGCTGCAGGTAGTCCCTGGTCCTGGCACTGAATTCGAAATCCACGCTGTGACTCCTGCGGTTGATGCGCGGCTCAGGGATACCGCTCAGTGCGCCTGCCTCTGGCGCACCGCCTCGTACAGCAGCATACCGGCAGCCACCGACACGTTGAGACTCTCGACTGCGCCGAGCTGCGGCAGCCTGACCAGAAAATCGCAGGTCTGGCGCGTCAGATGCCTCAGGCCGGTGCCTTCGGCCCCGAGCACCAGCACCACCGCTCCCGTGAGATCCACCTGCTGCGCACTCTTGTCCCCCGCGGCGTCGGCGCCCACGATCCACAGACCCGCCTGCTTGAGCAGCTTGAGGGTGCGCACCAGGTTGGTCACGGCGACCACCGGGGTCGTTTCCGCCGCGCCAACCGCCACCTTGCGTACGGCGGGCGTGACCTGCGCCGCACGGTCGCGCGGCACGATCACGGCGAGTGCGCCGCAGGCATCCGCGCTGCGCAGACAGGCGCCGAGATTGTGCGGGTCCTGCACGCCATCGAGCGCCAGCAGCAAGGGCGCGCTCACCTTCTGCAGAGCCACGAGCAGCTCATCCTCGGTCCAGGGCGGCAGGGGCGTGATATCGGCGGCCACACCCTGGTGGGCGACGTCGCCCAGCAGCTGCTTCAGCGCCCGTGCCTCGACACGCTGCACCGGTCGCTGGTGGCGCCGCGCCAGCTCATCGATGGCGCGCACGCGCGGATCGTCGCGCTGCTGTGCAATGCGCACGCTGTGCACGCGCTCAGGATGGCGCTCCAGCATGATGCGCACCGCGTGCACGCCGTAGATGGTGTCAGTGCCCTTCATTGCGGTCTCGCCGCCACGGCCCATCGAGCGCGGCTACGCCTCTTCCGCCAGCGCGAGGTCGACCAGGCCCTCGATGGGATTCACCGCGGTCACCAGCACGCGCACGTGCGCCCCGGTGCGCAGCCGCCGTCCGGTGCGCCGGCCCCGCCAGGCATGACCGTCGTCCTCCATGAGGTACTGATCATCCCGCAGGTTGTCGATGTGCAGCAGGCCGTCCACCGCGACGTCGAGGATCTGCACGAAGCAGCCGAATTCCACCACCGTAGTGATGAGCCCCTGGAAGGTCTGCCCGATGCGCTCCTTTAAATAGGTGCATTTGAGGAATCCGGACACGTAGCGGTCCGCCTCATCGGCACGCTTCTCCAGGCGCGAGGTGCTCTCACCCAGAGCACTCAGTTCCGCGGTCGCGTAGCGCACGCCCGAGCCGCCCTGGGCTCCAATCAGCGCCTTCAGGGTCCGGTGCACGACCAGGTCCGGGTAGCGGCGGATGGGTGAGGTGAAATGCGCGTAGTGGGTCAGGGCCAATCCGAAGTGTCCGATGTTGGCCGGCTGATAGACCGCCTGCGGCATCGACCGGATCACCAGCGACTCTACGAAGGCGCGCTCCGGCGCGTCGCCGACGCGCTGCGCGATCGCCTGCAGGTCGCGCGTGGTCACGGTCTTGGGTATGCGCGCATCGATGGCGAGTGCCTTGAGGGTTGCCGTGAGGCGCTCGAGCTTCTCGTCCTCCGGCTGGCCGTGCACCCGATAGAGCGTCGGCACGTGCGCCTTCTCGAGCGCCTCAGCCACCGCGACGTTCGCCAGGATCATGCACTCCTCGATGAGGCGGTGCGCATCGTTGCGTACCCGCAGCTCGATGGCGCGCACCCGCTCGCTGGCGTCGATGACGAACTCGGCCTCGGCCGCATCGAAATCCAGCGCACCCCGGTGGCCGCGCGCCTTGTAGAGCGCGCGATAGACATCGATCAGCACCATGAGCCGCTCGAGCAGCGGACCGAGCTGGGTGCGCGCCGCCGGCCGGCCCACGAACAGCGCGTCGTTCGCGAGCGTGTACGTGAGGCGCGCCGCCGAGCGCATCACCGCAGGATAGAAGCGCGCGCTTTTCAAGGCACCGCTGCGGCTCACCACCATGTCGGCGGCAAAGCACAGGCGATCGACGCGCGGCGCGAGCGAACACAGGTGATCCGACAGCGCCGTGGGCAGCATCGGCAGCACACGGGTCGGGAAGTAGACCGAGGTTCCGCGCGTCTGCGCTTCGGCATCCACGGCACTCCCCGGCCGCACATAGTGACTGACGTCGGCGATCGCGACGATCAGGCGAAAGCCCCCCGGGTGTGGCTCGGCATACACCGCATCGTCGAAATCGCGCGCATCCTCACCGTCGATGGTGACCAGCGGCAGCTCGCGCAGGTCCACGCGCGCGTTCGCTTCGCGCGCATCGACCTGCTCACCGTGTGCCTGTGCCTCACGCAGCGCCGCGGCCGGAAACTCGTGCGGCAGATCGAAGCGTGCGATCGCCGACTCGGTAGCGAGCTCGACCGGCCGATCCGGATCCAGACGCTTGCCGATCACCGCCTGGGCGGAAGAAGCGGAGCCGGCGTGACGCGTGATCCGGGCAATCACCCAATCGCCGTTGCGCGCGCCGTGCAGGTCCTGCGGCGCCACCGCACAACGCAGCTGCAGGCGCCGATCCGCGGCGTTCACCCATGCGCTGCGGCCCTGCACCTCCACGGTGCCGAGAAACGCGCTCACCCCGCGCTCCAACACCTGCTGCACCGCGCCCGACCAGCGATCGCTCGCATCACGCGACACCTTCACGCGCAGGCGATCGCCGTGCATGACGCCACGCATCTCCGGCGGCGGCAGAAACACGCTCTCCTTGAACCCTTCAACGCGCAGGAAGCCGTAGCCGGCGCGATTGGCGCTGACCGTGCCCTCCACCACCGAGCCGGGACTCACTTTGGAATCAGGCGGCGCCGATCGTCCCGCGCGCCCGCTTGCGCGCGTGCCGTGGGCTGCGGCCGCGCCTTGCCCGGCGCTCCTGGATTTGGAGCCGGGCGTCCTCGGGCTGCGGGTCTGCGAGGCGGCGCTCGCGCCGCGGTCGCCCCGTCCGGACTTTCCTCTACGTGGCGTCAATTGACAGCCCCCAGACCCCTGCGTACATTTCGCGGCCTTCCTCGCCTGCCCGGGTGGCGGAATTGGTAGACGCACTAGTTTCAGGTACTAGCGGGTAACACCGTGGAGGTTCGAGTCCTCTCCCGGGCATTCTAATCAA
>Ga0099792_10000027_pt1 | contig 62053 bp, 51 predicted proteins | sample Rivendell_Oct201_8_FD_83780 | JGI IMG/M metagenome (GOLD analysis project Ga0099792, IMG submission 83780) | Vadose zone soil microbial communities from the Eel River Critical Zone Observatory, Northern California, USA -... | ecosystem: Environmental > Terrestrial > Soil > Vadose zone >...
CAGCGACTATGCGGGTGTCATTGGCGTATTGTTCACCAATTCGAACCTCAACCGGCTCGAATCGATGATCGGTGTTGGCCACGATCACGAGATCGCGCGTCCCAGTGTGAATGACAGCTTCAGTGGGCACGAGCAGGGCGTCCTGGTGCGCACCGCCAGTGAGGCGCGCGTGCGCAAACATTCCGGGCCGCCAGAACCCGTTATGATTTGGGAGTTCGATCCGGACGCGCAGGGTGTGGGTGTCGGCGTCGGCTTGCGGCAGCACGCCGATGATCCGGCCCGTGAAGGCACGATCCGGGAGCGCGGCACTCTGCACGGATGCAGTGCCCCCGACGCTGATTGGCGCGGCGGTCTCCGGCAGAGCCGCCTCGATCCAGATGGGATCGATGCTCTTGATCGCCGCGAGCGTGGTGCCCGGGCCGACCGTCATCCCCGCGCGAATGTCCAGGGCATCTATCGTTCCGGCGATTGGCACGAAGACGGTGAATTCGGACTGTATTTGCCGCGTCGACTCGACCTGCGCTATGAGCGTGAGCGGCATTCCTAGGAGTGCGAGACGCTGGCGAGCAGCGGCGATGAGTGGCGCGTCGCCATTGCTGAGCAAGGCAAGGAATTCCGTCTGGGCGGCGGCCCACTCTGGCATCAACAGGTCCACGAGTGGCGCATTGCGGCTCACGAGGTCGCCCGGCGCGTGCGGATAGATACGCGACACGAATCCCGCCGCCCGCGCCTGCACGATCGCGGTATCACGGCCGTTGAACACGACGGTTCCCGGAGCCCAGACCGATTGAGAGACTTCGCGGCGTTCGACCCTCGCCAGTCGAAGGCCCAGATTCTGGGACAGTCGCGGGTCGATTCGAATGCCCGGCTGCTCGCCGCCGCCCTCGTCCGCGTATCGCGGGACTAGCTGCATGTCCATGAATGGTGACTTGCCCGGCTTGTCAAAACGTTGCGCCGGGACCATAGGGTCATACCAGTACAGCGCCGGTCGTTGAGGCTCGGGTCCGTTGTCAGCAGATGCCGCGGGGACATGCCCGAAGCCCTGTGCCCACCAGAAGCCTGCCAGGGCCCCCACGGCGCACACCACGATCGCTCCTGCGACAGTCGCTCGAAGTGAGAGAGTCATAGGGTGGGCTCCAGATAGCTGTAGTAGATGGTGACCGCCGCGGTATCTCGCCGGTTCCGCACATCAAGCTGCATGAGCTGGGCGTCAATCAGTTCCCTTCGCGCGACCAGTACGGCGCTCAGGTCGGACTTGCCGCCTTGGTAGCTCGCGAGTTGATAGGCGACTTTCTGTTGGGCGAGGGGAAGCCGCGTGCCCTCAATGCGGGCGAGCTGGCTGTTGAGAGCCGCGTAGTCGGCCAGCTCGGCTTCGAGGACTGCGGTGTGTTCGCGCAGCATGTCCGTGCGCTCCGCCTCCAGGCGACCTCTTTCGAGGTGCTTTGCGCGGATGACGGGGTCCTGACGAGTGGCGGAAAAGAGCGGTAGCGATACCGTGAATTGCAGCGAGACCATGTCGCTGTACGCCGCCGCGCGGTGTGCGTAACTGAATTCCACGCCCCAGTCTGGTTTCTTGGCGGCCTCGGCCTCCTGGGCTTGTGCCTGAGCCACCGCAATCATCCGTTCATACAGCACAAGCTCCGGATGCGCGTGTACGTGCGAACGCAGATGATCGGCATCGATGACGAACGTTGGCGGATCCCCCAGCAATGGTTCGTCCGCATCCGCGCCCACAAGTCGGCGCAGGCCCGCCTTGGCCTTCGATTCATCGGCGCGCAGGACGTCGAGCCGGTCTGCGAGATCGGCGGCCTCCTGCTTGGGCCCGATGACGTCCGCCGGCATCCCGTGCCCGCCTGCCAGGGCCGCTTGGACAGTGGCCGTGAACAATGCGCCCTCACGACCGAGTGCATCGAGGAGCTCAACGCGACGTTCGATGTAGTATCGATTTATCCAGGCTATGGCCGCGCTCGTGCGCACGGCGAAGACCTGAACCCGCCTCTGCGCATCGACTTCATCCACCGTGGCGTTCGCGGTTGCCGCCTCCGCGTGACGCTTTGAGCCGCTCGGGAAGTCCTGCATGACGCCGATCTTGCGCATCGTCATGAAGTCACGATCGACGCGCCATTGATCCGGACCCGTGACCGGAAGATTGTCGACCCCAAGGGCAAGTTTTGGGTCCGGAAGCGCCCCGGCCGCGCGCGAGGCCGACCGGGCGGCCTCCAAGCCCGCAGTCTGCGCTTCGATATCGGCTGACGAGCGCTCGGCCAGCGTCAAGGCCGCATTGAAACTGAGCGGGTCTGCGATGACACCAGTACTGCAGCTCAGCAACGACAGAATCAATATGGATCGGTACCACATACTTCAACTCCGATGGTTGAAGGCGCGCCGGGCGCAACCGTGCATCCGTGCCGAAACGACACGCGGCCTCGGGCCTATAAACGGTGGTTTTTTACAGCGCGCGCGGAGGTCGCCACTGCCCATCGGGGCCGGTGGCGGAGATCAGAGTCGTGACGGGCGCAGTGGCGCTCAGGCGGGATTGGTCCATCGCAGAGAACGGTATGCAGGTACGGTCGATTGCCTGCGCCTGTCCGCATCCCTGTGCGCAACCACTGGCCGCCCCCGGGCAGTTCTGGCCCTGAGTGCCACAGGGCTGGTGGTGTACTCCGCAGCAGCCGGCGCTTTGGGGGACTGTCGCGCTTGCCGCGCTCTGAGGATTGCACACCTGTAGCAGAGCAGCTGACGCCATGCCAGAAAAGGGCATGGTCACCACGATTGCCAGGATGGCAATGAGGCGGGTTAACGGCGGGCTCCGGTGCTTCATGGTCGTCACGCGGTCATAGTAGACTAAGCGTCAGGTGAACGGAAATTGAGGCCTCCATTCCGTGCGCAGCGCACGTTGTATTCGGGAAGTCCCTGCATGGACGCCAGAGCCTCCAGTCGGCGCCCCGCAGTGACGCGAGCAAGTGCGCGGTGAGGGCGACGGCAAAGGGTCGTACTGCTTTGCCGGGAACGTCCGCGAACATCCGGCCAGAGCCGATTATTCTTGGGGTATCAGCAGGGGGCACCAGCGATCTCGCGTCGCATGATACATAAGAACAATCAACGCGTTACAGGGGTAATTCGGTGGCCACCCTAGCCACCAAAAAATGCACATGAACAAATTTGCTCCTGCCTGCCGCTCGCTGGGTTTACTGGCCCTCGTGTCGCTTACTGCCTGTGGCGGAGGCGGAGGTCAGACGCCGCCGCCACCGCCGCCGCCAGCAAGCTTCTTGGTCACCGTTACACCCGATTCTGGCGGCACGGTGACACCCGCGACGCAAAGTGTGGTGATGGGGCATACGGCGAGTATCACGCTTACGGCTTACAGCGGCTATGCGATCGGTAGCGTGGAGACGGGTGTGCCGACAGCCGACGGGATCATCGATGCCTGCGACGGTTCGTTGCAGGGGAGCGTTTACACCACCGCCGTCATCTCTGGACCTTGCGCGGTGAGCGTTTATTTCACCAATACGCCTACCAGTGCACCCATCACGACGACGCGCGTGTCCGTCGCATCCGACGGCACGCAGGCCAACGGCGATTCCGGCGATCCGGTTATGTCCAGCGACGGGCGGTATGTGGCATTCTGGTCGATAGCCAGCAATCTCGTCGCAGGCGACACGAACGGCTACGCCGACATCTTCGTGCGTGATCGTCAGTTGGGCGTCACCACGCGGGTATCGGTCGCCTCGGACGGCGCACAGAGCGACGGCATTTCCACCAGGCCGGCGATTTCCGGTGACGGACGCTACGTCACCTTCGTCTCCACCGCCAGCAACCTTGTCAGCGGAGACACCAATGGAGTTGCCGACCTGTTCGTTCACGATTGCCTCGCCGGCACTATCCAGCGCGTCTCCATGGCATTCGATGGCAGCCAGGCGAACGCCGACTCCGACGATTCCGCGATGACGGCAGATGGCCGTTACATCGCGTTTACCTCGTACGCTTCGAATCTCGTGGCGAATGACACCAACGGCGGTTGGGACATCTTCGTTTTCGACCAAACGACTCATGCCACGGCCCGCGTGTCCGTATCGTCGGCCGGAGCGGAGGCGATGATCGTCGGCGAGGGGAGCTTCCGTCCGTCCATCTCTTCCGATGGGCGCTACGTCGCTTTCGAATCGGGTGCCACCAACCTGGTCGCCGCTCCCAACAACGGAGCCATTGGCGCCTATGTGCACGACAGGTCGACGGGCACGACGCTCTGCATTTCGCCCGATCCCGTGGATCCGCTCTATCCGTGCATGGGACTCGCGCCTGCAATTTCCAGCGACGGTCGCTACGTGGCCTATGCCACAAATACATTCGACCGGCTCGCGGGAGATCCACTGGTCCTGGGCTACAACATTTTCGTTTTTGACCAGACGACCGCGGCGCTCACGCGCGCTTCGCTGACCTGGCGGAACGAAGCCGATGCAGGCACCTCGCTCTTGCCCGCAATTTCTGCGGATGGCAGCGCCATTGCATTCAGTTCCAGCTCAAGCGGTCTGGTCGACGGCGACAGGAACGGCGGCAACGACATTTTCATTCGTGACATGATGAACCAGGTCACCGGGCGGGCTTCATTGCCGTCGGGTAGGGGCGAATCCTTCGGGACGGGAGCTGACGCCGAGCGCCCGGCCCTGTCGGGCGATGGCCGCCGCGTGGCGTACGCGTCGGCGGCGACGACCCTCGTACCCGCCGATACCAATCAGGCGCACGACATATTCGTGTCCGAGTGGTGATTGATTTCGCGAAAGTTTGCGCTCGTTCACAAGCGGAACGCTAAGCTCCGGCCCGGTATTAGACAGGCTACGGCTGATTTGAACCTACCTGGCAGGTACGCACTTCGGCAAACGCTGTGAAGTATTGGCGGTGACCCTGAAACCAAACCGAAACGCACAGAACCTTCCATGTGATCCGCGTGGTCCGGAACAACATCGTTTACGGCGCTAAGATCCAGATGGAAGATGAGAAGGAACACGGGCGCAACGAAAACCTAGTGTTCGCGTCACCAACTGTTCTCAATCACGCCTCGGGCCTGGTCAAAAGTGTCTGCGCGAAATTTCAGGAGACCGCCCCGAGGACGTAGGTGCACCTCGGCCAACCCGCCTCGCGGGTCGACTCTGCGCGTTCCGCTGTACTGCCACGCCGCGGATGCATCGCGCGCGGGCGAAACCGAAGAGACGTACGCGTGTCACAGTCTGGACTCGTCCAAGGGTTACAGCCTTTTGGGTTCTGGTGCGTTGACGGCTTACCCAACCCAATATGTCGCCACAGATGTCCACTGCCGTCCAGCCACAGCCGAGAAGTATTGGGGCATGCCATGGAAAGGGCAAAGAGCTCGCGCAACACCGTAGTGGATTTGATGCCGCTGTTGAGGCGACGTCCCTTCCAGAGCTCCAACCGCTCGACCGTGATTGATGAAAGAGGCTCGGCCATCCAGGGCTTGAACAGGGACCCCACTTTCTCCAGCGTATTTCGCGCCGTGCGGGGTCGATTGGTGCGGGCCCACGGCTCGAAGATATGGGCCAAGAACTGCCCGAAAGTCATCCCTGCAGCGCCAGCCAAACCCTCCAACGGATGTCGACCAGAGGCGAGATTGCCAAGGATCGGCTGGCACTGCTCGCGCGCCTCATCAGAGTTGATGGATCCGACCTTACCTAACGCAATGCGTCGGGTCCGGCCGAAGCGAGCGTATTAGGAGCGCACGCCACTGGGCTGAACACGCAGCGTGAATCCCGCAAGCCTGGTGTCGCCAATCTCAAAGGGTCGCCGCCGCGGCTGCGCAAGGTCGCTGCTCAACAGAGAAGAGCCAATATGTGCGCGCATGGGGAACCTCCGGAACGAAAGAATGGGTCACCCCATCATGCGTCCTGCCGATCGGCCCGCAAGTCCATTCGCGCTCTTCAAGCCGTTGAAGCTCTGGATTGGCAATGTCCTACGCGCATGGCCTTGCCGGCCGGAATGCACTGGGAAGTCCATGAATAGCAACTGTGCGGATTCGAAGTTCGTGTTTGTACGGGTATGATCACGCTTCCTTGGAATCTAGGTCAGGGCAGTCGGCATTGGCCCAAAGTTGCAAGAGAAATGAGAATAGGCTTTGCGCTTTGGCGAGTAACTGCTCTAGTAGGTGCAGCGTGCCTCTGCGCGAGTGCGCCCACGGCGAGTGCCGAAGCGTCGCAGTGGATCACGGATACCAAGGGATGCAAGGTGCGTGACGACAGCCCGAGAGATGGTGAAGTCGTTACGTGGTCAGGTTCGTGTGTCAATGGAGTCGCGGAAGGGACGGGCGAGTTATCCGATTTTGTGGACGGCAAATGGAGATTTACGATTGCGGGGACCAGGACGGCAGGCGCCTTGAATGGTCACGAAGTAATCAAGTTCGCCAATCGGAGTCGGTTCGAGGCGGATTACAGAGACGGCAAAGTCGTTGACCACGCTGATGTGACGCTGCCGTACGGTGACCATGCCGAGCTGAAATACGTGGATCCCACAAACCCCGGCAAAGTTTATTTTGAGAGGGGCTTCGCCGTGTACAACGTATGCATCACGGCCAAGGGAGACTATGAGAGTTCAACGATGATGCAGTCTTCCGGCGACACGATGCTCGATCGAGCCGTGTTACGCATATCCAGAAGTATTCGACTGGGTCCAGATATTATCGGCGGAAGGCCTGCGGACCGCTGTTACACCATGGGTGCAGCGTTTTCCAATGATGCACAGCGGCCTATGACGATTCGTTTTTTATTGGCACACTAGTCGTTAGGCTAACGGGTTGACTCCTAGGCATTGGCAGTCATCACTGACATCATATTTAAATTCCAGAGAACGCATGCCCCAAGATTTATTTCGCGCCCTCGCTTGCGATCGCATTAGTTTGCACGCTGAAGTTTAGTGTAAATGCCACACGTACAGTCCGTGCGCCGTTGCCTAAACGGGCGTGCAAATGGCGATAACCTCAAGTGAGCAAGCAATAAAGAAGCAGAAATGTCTGGCGGCGTCTCGCTGAATCATAGTAGCCGTGGCAAATTGGAAGGCGGTGTGGAAGCAACTAACGCCAGGCGGTTCGCCTGCAAGGTGTTCGAATGAATGCTGGGATCGTCCTGGTGGGCGCGATCGCCCTAACCGGCTGCGTCTCTATACCCGCCCAGGACGCCTTTGAAGTCGCATGGGCAGATAGCCAGCGCAATGAACATGAATCGCCGGCAGGGCGCGAGTACGACAGGGTCATGGCCGCCTGGATGGGACCGGCACTCACGCGTGCGCTTTTCGCCGATTGTAAGGCTGCCGCGCATACACCTGGCCTCGGTACAGTTCGATTCATATTGCAGGTAAATCTGGACGGAACCGTGCGCAACAGCTACGTCCGTCCGACCGATGATCGATGGGAGTGCGTACGAGCTGACTTGGCCGGACAGCATCTGCCGCTGCCGCCGCGCGATGGGTGGTGGACTAGAGGATCGATGCGGGGGATGGAGTAGCTGACAATGCCGGGAAGTCGTGTTCAATGTGGCTCTCGTTGCGCCCGGTACAGCGGCAAAAATGGGCGTAGTAGGAGCGGATTGGCGGTACTTGGGATTGGTATTGTCCGTGTCGCGGTCACGGATGACCCGACCTGACACCCTATTTAGTCCCGTCAGGACTTAGAGTCCGCGGTTAAAGATGAGCTGCCCCGGATATTCTGGTCCAGGTCTTCTTCCGGAGTGTAAGTTCTTGGAGCATAAATTCCGGCGAGAACAATGAGAGCTCGCGACGCCAATTGCGCGGCGTCGACGTCGCTAATTCGACTTGGTAGCCGCTCGCATTTTTACCCGGATACGAAAGTGCCGCTAACGACCACTATGGTCCCGGATGCGAGCACGACAGCCAGACCATCGGCGCCCCATCGAACGATCCGTGTCGGGGCTCCGGGAATCACGCCAAGACTAATTGATCGTAAAAGCGCATAGCTACTGATATCAAATGTCTGCAGTGTCAGTTCACCCGACTGCCCGTTCACAAATGCAAAGTACGCTGTGTTGCGTCCGATATCCAACGCTGCTACCGATTGCGGCAGAATGCCGGCCGGGTTGACAGCAAATTGGCCAACGACTGCGCTGGCGGCAGGATCTAATACCTGGCCGCTATCGCCATATATTAGATTGCCACCGCGATGAATGCGGCCGCCGGACTGCATCAGCACCTGCCGAAGATCGCTCACCTCTGCCACCCCCGCCGCTCCCACCGACAGGGTGACAAAGTCTTCGTTGCCATTTTCGACGTTGTAGCCATAGACCGTCGCGGCGGACGTCGCCCACTGCAGCGTATTGAGATCGGCGGCGGTGTACACCATGGGTCGCGGCGTAGCATTGTCAAATATTGCGACACCCAGTCCGGACGGCGACACCTGCATGGATTTTTCGGCAATCGCGACCGTAGTGGCTGTGCCTGGCGCGACCTCAATGTCCCCGGCGACTGGGTGACTGGTGGCAATAGACCCAATTGCAACGGGAATCGACAAATCATGTGTCATCGAAGGCAGCACGAAACGTTCAGCAGTCTGCTGACCATTGAATCCGACATACAAAACTGAGCCATCATCCGCGACCGAGACGGACGACGGCCGGCTGCCAGCAAAGACTCCCTGCCCAAGAGCACCAGACGCTGGGTCGAGTGGCACGATGCAATTAGCGTTGCTCGCTGAGTTCGCGGAAACCGGCAGGTAGAGTAAGCCGGAAGTGGTTCCATAGCCTATGTCGGTGGCATTGGCTGCAACGATCTGCGAGGTGAACGATGGTCCCTGCGGCCCGGCCAGTGTCTTGCTTGTGCCCAGGGGAGTCCCGCAAGAGTTGGCCGGCGGCAGGGTAGTTACTATCGTCCCCCGCACGATTACAAACTCGCCGGCGTCCGTGTTGAACGCCAGACCGTCACTTCCCCATCTTAGAACCCGAATTGGCATCCCGGTCAGGGTCGGTACGTTGAATGAACTGACGGTATTCCCGTGTGCAAGGTCTACGGAGTACACCGTTAGGCCGGGCACTGCCTGGTCCCACCGGACAAAAAATCCAAGTCCCCTGTCGCTATCCGGAGTCATTACAGAATTGACCACGCCGCCGAAAGTTGCTTTGACCGTATTTTTCGACGGATCGAACACGGTTCCGTCGTCGCCGTATATCAATCCGGAAGCGAAGTGAGCCTCGCGCGCAATGATGCCGTTGCCGGTAAGCGACTCCATACCTGTCGGTTGCAGCATGACGCCGGACGGGTCGACAAGGTACCGCGATATCTCAAGCACATCCGCGCCGGTGTGGTAGCCGAAGAGTTCCGAGGCATTGGCGCCCCATTGCAGACCCTCGACGGAGTCAAGTGGTTGGTTCAGCCTGCGGACCGTGCCGTCGATGACGGCGATCGACGGAGTGAGCGCACCGTAAAAGGACTGCTCTACTGCAATCGTGCTCGTACTACCGGGGGCGACCTGAATATCGGCCGGGTACAATGGGCCGAGATTTACGTCGGACCCCAGGAAAACCTGTTCTTCCAAGGACAGCGCCGGTATGGCCAACTTGGTGACGGAGGTTGCCCCGTAATGGCCAGCGTACAAGTGCAGCCCGTCACCGGAGAGGCTTAGCCGGCCTGGCTCACTGCCAGCAAAGGTCGCTGCGCGCGTTACGCCTGCGCGTGGGTCGAATGCGGCTATGGAATTGCCATTTACGTCCACCAGGCTGGGCAGGGAGAGATAGAGAATGCTTTGGGTCGGGGCCCAAACGAAATCATAGGCGGGCAAATCATAAACAGAGTACGAGCTGGCGCCGGTCGCTGAATGGAGCAAACGGCCGGCACCGCCAAGTGCCGGGGCGGGAAGTGTAAAGGCGTTCTTGATCACGATCAGGTTGCCGGCCGAGGTCGTTATGGCCACACCCGTCGCCCCAAATCGTACGACGTGTCGTGCGATGTCGGGCACTCCGTTTACAGGAGGCAAGTCCGGCAACGGGAGCAATCCGACCAAGGTTAGGTGCGTGGCGTCATATGCCAGCAAGGACCAGCCGAATCCCCCGATCTGGCGCACGACAAACACCATATTGTGCGCACTGTCCGCGTACATTGGCCCGGCTGCCGCAATCGTCCCAATGACGTTGTGAGTAGCTGGATCAAAGATGTTGCCCATATCGCAGTACAGTAGGCCGGCTGCGAACTGGATCGATTGGGTCCCAGGACATGCCGCGCGCACCGATTCCGTGGTGGCACCGCCATTCGCGTCCACATGATTGCTGTAGAGGTTGTAGGAGTCGACCTGAGTGTTTACACCATACAATGTCGAGGCATCAGAGCCCCAGGCAATGCTGTCACCAGACGCGGCAAGCCCACGGGCCGCCGCATCGTCATAAATAACGACGCCTGCTGTTCCGGGTACATAGGCGTACATAGTTCGAGCAACAGCTATGGTGTGCGGTGCGTTGGGCGCAACCTCGATGTCCTCTGCAAATAATGGCCCGGGATACGCGTTGTCAACGAGGGGAATCGTCAAGTCAAGGGACGACGCAGGCAACGTGAATCTCTGAACGCTGCTAGCCCCTCGTAATCCCACATACAGGTATTGGCCGTCATCAGAGACCCGGATAATGCCGGGGTCCAAACCGGTTGCGGCCGCGACGGTGATTGCGTTCGTGTCCGGATCGAAGACCGCGATGGAATTCGGGTTCACCGGCGCATTTGCGCCCAGTGATACATACAATCTGCCCTGTTGCGTGTCCCAGACGGCATCCGTAGCGCCGATACTGTACACGGCGGGCGCCTCAACAGCAGCGCCGCAAGTTACCGTGACTGACGCGATATTGCTTGTGCCGGCCATGCCACTGCCATTTGCAATCGCGCATACTTGCGCCGGCGCCGTGGGTGGCGTGACTACGTTTACCGCATATGCTGCGCCCGTAGCAATCATCGTGGGAAACGTGAAGGCGCCATTTGCGGTGATTGAGAGATTGTCTCCGCCATTGTTGGCAAGCACGAGTCCGGTACCCGTCAGGCCGGAGACCGTTCCTCCGATGCTGACTCGAGTAGGCCCGCCACCTCCTCCGGAAGCTGGCCCACCTCCGCCTGCACAACCGGAAAAAAGAAGCGTCAGGGCAGTCGTTACCGCCACAGCAACGATGGATCTAACTGCCGCTTTTCGCATCGCAGGCTCCCGAACGGACCGCCACTCTAATTGGCACCCTCTCAGCAATTGATTGTCCGCCTGCATTTGGCTTTCCTCAACCAAACCGCTGGCGGCGTGACAACTCGCGGCGCGCGGCGATGACGCATGTGTAAAATTAGTGGCCAATGACTGGGTAGTTCCACGACCGGACGTCCTATTGCTTCCGGTTGTCAATTGGCGTGGGTAGTTCTTGCGGCGCGTGACTTTTGCGTGACTCAGTGGTGCTCTGTTGTGATCAGTAGGTCGAATTACAACGGACGCCCAGCGGCAAGTCGTTGAATTGATTAACTCAATAACTCAAGCTCTGCGCTCATAATGCCGAGGTCGTGGGTTCGAGTCCCACCCTGGCCACCAATCCCCGCAATGGTTCGTCGATGTGGGACTCAGGGCGCCGTTCCAGGGTACGGGCACGGCTAGCGCAAATGCCGCCCCTTCACTGAGCTTCGCGACGGCCTCGCGCCGCTGGTCGGGCGCGAGGTGCGCGCAGCGACATGGCCACCGAGGCGTGGCCGAGCAGGTCGCCCTGTTCCGGCACCCCGGGCCTCGCTTGAATTTCCGCTGGCGCGCCCCCAGTAGTCGCCGGATGGACTCCCCGCTACCTGTCTCATCCGTTGACGACGGCGAACTGCTCGACGCCTATTCGCAAGCCGTCAGCTCTGCCGCCAGTACCGCCGCACCCGCCGTCGTGCACCTGGATGTCACGCAAAGGAATGGCCAGCGTGAGCGGCGCGGCAGTGGCTCCGGTTTCTTCTTTACGCCGGACGGGCTGCTGCTCACCAATAGCCACGTCGTACACCAGGCTCGGCAGATTCATGTGGCTACGCTGGACGATGAACACTATGCCGCCGACGTCGTGGGCGACGATCCAGATTCCGATCTTGCCTTGATTCGTGTGAGCGCGAAGTCTTCACCACACCTGCACTTCTCACGCTCCGCCGCGCTGCGAATCGGCCAATTGGCCATTGCCATCGGCAATCCGCTTGGCTTCGAGCATACGGTCACGGCGGGCGTCGTCAGTGCCCTGGGACGGAGCCTGCGTGCGAGCACCGGACGGCTGATCGACGATGTCATCCAGACCGACGCCGCACTTAATCCTGGCAATTCCGGCGGACCTTTGGTCGACTCGCGCGGGGCCGTGATCGGCGTAAACACGGCAATCATCCCCGGTGCGCAGGGCATCTGCTTTGCGACCGCCAGCGATACCGCGCAGTGGGTGCTCGGCCAGCTGCTGCAGCACGGCCGCGTGCGCCGCGCCTGGATCGGCGTGGCCGCCTTCACATCGCCGCTTGCGCGTCGCATCGCCCGTCATCATGAACTGGAGCAGTCTTCGGGAGTGCGCGTACGCGGCGTCGAATCCGCAAGTCCCGCCGCCGTCGCGGGGCTCGAAGTCGGTGACCTGATCATAGGCTACGACAACGAGACGGTGACCGGGATCGATCGACTGCAGCGGATACTGAATGGAGATCGTGTGGGTCGTTCGAGCGAGCTGGTGCTGCTGCGGCGCGGCCATCGGGTGGCCGTCCCGATTGTGGCTGTCGAGCGGCCTCCTGCGTAGAGTCGCTCAATGCAATAGCCTGGGTTCGGCCGCGCACGTTTGGCGAACCGCAAATTGTCGCCTTTGGGCTTACCAAGATCCTCCGGACTCCGAGTTTAGGTGGGATGATTCCTTTGGAGGTATCAGACGGAGAGGTGGACCCAGTCTTTGACAGTTGGCATTGATTGAAACCGCGCTTGACCTCGTAGCGATCGGCAGTGCTCAGTAGGGCAATCTGCAACGGACGACCCACCACAAGCTATTGAATGGACTGACTCTAAATCCTAAAGACTGCTCTCACAATATTGACGGTGACCCCTCATCAATGTTCGACGCCGGTCAGGCCCACATCCTGGTCAGAGCAGAGTGCCCACTTGCATCTGTCGAAGGCCTAGCGATAGGCGGCGAGCTTGCTGTGAGTGCTGGCGGCGATTTCGTCGGACAAGCGATCCTCGGCCTGTTGCTGGTCGCGGACCAGCTCGCTGAACGCAGCGGCTGGCAGCGGCTTACTGTAATGAAAGCCCTGGTATTGATCGCAGCCCAGGGACTTGAGGAATTCGAGCTGTTCGGCCGTTTCGACGCCCTCGGCGACCACCTTGAGCTGAAGTCCGTGCGCGAGTGAAATGATCGCCTGCACGATGGAGGCATCCTCCGCCCGGGTCGTCAACTCCTTGATGAAGCTTCTATCGATTTTGAGCTTATCAATCGGGAAGCGACGCAAATAGCTCATGCTCGAATACCCGGTGCCAAAGTCATCCACCGACACGAGTACTCCCATGCGACTGAGTTGTTCGAGAATGGCGGCGGACTCTTCGGGGTTGGTCATCACCGCGCTCTCGGTCAATTCAAGCTCGAGATAGCGCGCTTCCAGATTTGCGTCGTCGAGAGCGCGGCGAACGATCTCAACGAGATGACTCTGCCGAAACTGCGAAGCCGCAACATTGACGGCAACGCGCAGAGGAGGCAGGCCATCGCGCTGCCACGTCTTACACTGGCGGCAGGCCTCGCGTAGCACCCATTCGCCGATTGAGTTGATCAGCCCGCATTCTTCGGCCAGTGGGATGAACTGAGCCGGGAGAACGAGGCCGCGCTCGGGATGCCGCCAACGAATGAGCGCCTCCGCGCTGTGCAGGATTCCGCTGGCCGCGTCCGCCTTGGGTTGGTAGAAGACCTCGAACTGCCGCAGCTTGAGCGCGTGGTGCAAATCACTCTCGAGCTGGACGCGTTCTCGCGTCGTCGTGTCCATCCCGGGTTCAAAACATTGCAGGTTGCCGCGACCCTGCTGCTTGGCGCAGTACATCGCTGCATCGGCTCGCGCGATAAGGCTTCCCGCCGTGGTGGCGTCAGCAGGATAGAACGCAATGCCGATACTCGGCGAAACGTGGATGTCGACCCCGGAGATTCGAACTGGCGCCTGCAACGCCGTCATCGCGAGTTGTCCGATTTGCTTTGCCGCCGCGCGTTCAGATGCCGGACCCAGGACCAGCACGAACTCGTCACCGCCTACCCGGGCGACGGTGTCAATGTTCCGGACCAGGCCGCTGAGTCGCCGGGCGACTTCGTTCAAGAGCTCGTCACCGGCGTGGTGACCGAAGGAATCGTTGATTACCTTGAAGCGATCGAGATCGAGCACGAGCACAGCGAATTGCTGGTCGTCCCGATCGGCGTGCGCGATCGCCTGCGCGAGTCGATCATCCAGCAGAATCCGGTTGGGCAGGCCGGTCAACGCATCGTGGGTGGCTAAATGCCGCAACTGCCGATTGGCCGTCTCTAACCCTTCCGTACGTAACAGGATTGTCCGCTCAAGTGACTCGACGTGGCGCCGCAGCTTCTGTTCATGCTGCCATTTGCGGGTCAGTGCACTCGCGCACTGCAAGACTTCGATGGGCTCGAACGGTTTCTTCAGGACCAGGAGTTGATCCGAATGACCGAGTCGTTCGATGACATCACTCCAGTCGTAATCCGAATGGGCCGAGCAAATGACTACCTGGAGGTCGCTGTCTACGGCCCAGAGACGTTCGATGGTCTCGAGACCGTCCCAGCCTGGCGGCATCCTCATGTCTACAAAGGCCATGGCATACGGTCTGCCGTTGGCAACCGCCTTTTCGGCACAATGAACGCCCTGTTGGCCCTGCAGCGCACAGTCGATTTGAAAAGTAGGGCGCGTGGTGACGGCCGTGTTACCGCCGAACAGCAGACTCTCGGCGGCCGATAGAGTCAGATCAGATGCCGACTGCGCTTGAGAATCGTCGCCGAGGATCTTTTGAAAATCCTCATGGATCGCCGCATTATCGTCGACGACCAGAATGCGCCGGTTGACGATGTCGCTTGAATCGGTGATCACGCGCGCTTCCTGTCTGCTATCTGACTGGCGGCGGTCAAGGGCAGACGCAGGGTGAAGCGCGCGCCGCGGCCTGGACCCTCGCTGTGGCCGCTCACATCGCCTCTGAGTTCCTTGGCGAGGATGGCGCTCGAATGCAGACCGAATCCGTGCCCATCCGTTTTCGTCGTAAACCCAAATTCAAACAGGCGGTGGAGCGCGTCCGCGTCTATACCCACTCCGGAATCCTCTACCTCGATGATCAGCCAATCGGCAGAGTGGACGCGAATGCTAGGCGTGAGCACGCGCTGACCCTCTGGTCGATCCTTCATTGCATGGCGCGCGTTGCTTAAGAAATTGCCCAGTATCTGAATGAGCTTGTGCCGATCGAGCGTCAACGCTGGTACCGCATCGTATTTGCGGTTGATCTGGACGCCCGTGCCGACGCCGGCGCCGAAATTCAAAGCGATGGCGTTGTCGAGCAGTTCCGCCAGATCGACCGATTCGCTAACACCGCCGCGGCGCGCGTAGGTTTGCTGCGCCGCTACGATTTTGCAGATGTGCTCGACGTGAACGACAATACCCTGCGCTTCCTTCTGCAGGGTTTTGTTCTCTGTGACGAGATGCTCACCCAACTGCGCCAGGTAACTCGGGATCTGTTGACCGCGCTCGTCTGAGTCGATGAATTGCCCGACCTGATTACCCTGCTCGGTCAACATGGTGGCGATGCGTCGTACATTGCCCGCGCGCGAATCCCGCAATCCCGATTGCACCAGTGATGCCGAAACTCCAAGACTGTTGAGAACATTTCCAACGCTGTGCAGCACACCCGTGGCTACCTCTGCCATGCCGGCCTGGCGCGACGCGTCATGCAACTGCAATTGCAGCTCCTGCCGCCGATCCTCCTGCAGCACGTGATCGGTTACGTCCCACGACACCCCCAGCATCCGGCTGGGCTCGCCGCGCTCGTTGCAAAAGATGCGCGCATGCGCCTGCAGATGAATGGTTCCTTGCGCAGGGGTTACGGCACGCACGCGCAGTGCACAGACATCACGGCCATCAGCAACGGCATGGCGAATGGTATCGACAACCCTGGCCGCGTCTTCCGGATGGATCATCGCTATCAGTGCATCGGGGCGCTTGTGAATATCCACACCCGCCAGCCGGAGTGATTCAATCTCATTTTCAGTCCACAGCGTGGTGCCTGTCGGTACGTCGAACTCCCAGCAAACGATGCCGGCGGCGCGGGTCGCGAGTGCAAGCAGATTTTTGCCGTGTTGCAAGTCCGTGTTCAGCTGGGCGAGCCTCATGGCATCGCGGCGTGTTTGCGATTCGAGGTGCGCGTCATACACGGCAGTAATGAGAGTTATAGCCAGCAATCCCACTGCGATGAGCCCGATTGTCAGGGCCAACCAACCATTGTCGAAAGCCGCTCCGCCCCAACTAAACGAGCCCGGTGCAAGCATGCAGGCGGCCATAGCCGTGTAGTGCATGCCACTGATGGCGAGCCCCATCACGACCGCAGCGCCGACGCGAGCAAGCTTTATCAGGCGGGACTGGCCACTGCGCAATTTGAAGGCCAGCCACAGTGCGGCGAATGATGCGGTCACCGCGATAGCGATGGATGTCAGCACCAGCAGCGGATCATAGGTGATCACGGGCATGATCTGGATCGCGGCCATTCCCGTGTAATGCATCCCGCAAATGCCGGCGCCCATGACAACGGCGCCCACGGCGAGTCGCCGCAGACTCAGATCCCGTCGGCTGGCGATGGCAAGTGCGAATCCAGACGTGAAGATGGCGATGGCGAGTGACGCCAACGTCGTAAAAACGTTGTATCGGAGCGGTATGGGCACCGAGAAAGCCAACATACCGATGAAATGCATCGACCAGATGCCGATGCCCATGGCCGCCGCGCCGCCAAGTAGCCAGTATCGGCCGCCGGACCCCGCCGCCTCGGCCACCCGATCTGCGAGTTTGAGGGCCGTATAGGCGACGACCATCGCGACCAATACGGACAGGACGACGAGCCATAAATTGTAGGTTGCCTGCATACCGGAACGGCCCCCAGTCGGTGACTGATGCTATCGGGGCATCCTGCGATTGTGGTGACCCGAACTCCCGTGAATCGCGTCACAGAACCTACATCCCATGCATCGCGGACGTCACCAATGAAGGTCTGCGAAATGAACGCAGTCAGCTGTGATGCAGGTATCGATAATGCGAAACACGCCTGGGGCGGTCAGTCGAGGCAATTTAGGCTCGATTCATGGCGCTCTTCACAATGTTCTGAGCTCATGGTGGGATACAGCGCTGAGCGCGCATAACGCCTTTGTGCTGTTATCCGGCGCCCTGGGTTCACCGACACCGGGCGTCCAGTTTCGAACAGGTGAGAATGCCGAGACTTCAGGATTCTCGTTTGAAGGAGTTTTTGAATCCTGGTCAGTCTTCGACACCTGTTAGGCCGATTTCCTGGGCGAGCAGTATCGCCGGTGTACCCTCTGGCACTTCAGATCAGTTTGGGCCGTTGGGAAGGACCATGTGGCTGCGGGACTGAAGTGTGACTCGGTCTTCTCATTTGGGCTCAGGCCGGCCCATTCGGGGGCGATCCCGAACACAACTGTCGCGATGATCGCCGAATGGTGTTTCGACTGGAAAAAACCGGTTGCGGAATCCTGGCGAAGGGTTGCTGTGCCGTAATAAGACGAACGGGCCGGGCTCAAGCGGGCGCCCGTGATTCACACACCGCAGCGATTGGGCGTCAAATCACACAAATGAGCCTGAGCCCGTATTCAGCTTAGGGCGGCGGCCAGCATGGCGGGCGTACTCACATTTATCCTTCGGACGCGCGGTGCGTGCGACGGCCCGCTTTGCGCGGGCGAACTCGGTGAGACGCACGTCAATCGCCTCGCCATCGGTCACCACTCGCCGCTGCGCTGGTGCGCGGCGAAATAGTGCAAGTCCCCGGCGAGCAAAGAGCTCGCTATCTGCCGGCGCTGCCCACAGCGCTCGCGTGCGACTTAAGGCCAGCCAGGCGGTTCTGCGCAAGACGGTAGGTGGACCCTTCGATCTGGCTGGAATCATCGGGCGGGGTGACCTTCGCGTAGTCGGCAATTGCAACCCCTTCCTCGCCGTCTTGCTCGGCGATGCGCCCGAGCGTGTACCACGAGTTGCTCTCAGGCTCATCCGCGCCCAATACATCCAGCGCCTGTAGCAGTACCTCGCGGGCCTCCTTCGTACGACCCAACTCCGCATAGACGCAGGCCAGGGTGTGCAATGCGCCAAAATTGTGCTCCGACGCCTGCACCGCGTGCTGTGCGCTGTCGAGATCCGGTCCCTCGAGTGGAGCGAAGAACAGCGAGGACCACGCTCGTGCGTTGTAGTCGCTCGCGTCGGCCTTCGGGTCCTCAATCACATCATGAAACCTCTTGTACGCCTCTTCATACCGGCCTTGGTGCACCAGCAGGAGTGCGAGCGCGCGTCTTGCAGGGAGATCGCCCTTTCGGCTGGCGAGCCGCGCGAGCGCGAGTTGTTCGGCCTCTTCACAACGGTTGACCGTGCACAACTCGCGTGACTGCATCAGAAAAACACTGGGGGAGTTCAAGTGGTGTGCGCTGAGCGCGGCCGCGCTCTGTGCCGCCCGCTCGTGATTCTTGGTGGCGATGTAGCCGTTGAGCAAGGCAAGGTCGATCTTCTCGATCTCGTTCTCTCGCGTCTCATCCTTCTCCATTCCCTCGAGAATCTGGACTCCACGGAGCGCCGTATGTTCGGATCTAACGAGCAGTGAAGCCGCAGCGAGGATCACGCTCTGGCGATCCGCTTCTCTCTCGTCCGATGCCCAGACGTGAGAGAAGACCGTGCCGGCATACGGATCGTCGCTCGCCGCGTGCTGCTCACCATCGTGAACCCAGTCGAGCAGCGTTCGTGCGCCCGCGAGATCTCCGCGATCGACCCGATCGAGTACTTCGAGGCCGATAGCAGAGGGCTCCGAAACCGACGCAAGTACTTTCAACCGCCCTTTCTCGCGCACGTAGAGCACCTCTTGCCGATGTTGGCCCACGGCGGTGATGTACACCTGATAGCCCGTCGTATCGTCGCCGGCAGCTTTGATTTGCGTGCCTTGTAATCCAATGTCCAGCAGAGCCTCAGGGGTTAGACCTGCCGCAATGGCCGCGCGTGTGGCCGTGCGAGGAGCTTGCAACAGGGCCTCACGTTCCTTGGCGGTGGGAGAAGGATTGGCCTTGATTGCATTCGCAGAGTCGAGGCTGCGCGCCTTCTCAACGGTAAAATCCGGTGCGAGTTCCGTCACCATGGACTGGCGTGCGAAATCCTCGGGTGTATCCCCGAACTTGAGATCTTCGGCACGAACGGTTCGGCGCAGCATCGCCGCAAGATTGAGAAGGTGCGTCGCGTTTGGGCCCTTCGCAGCGGCCTCCAGGAGGTCGGCCGCCAGCGTGTAGCGACGCAGATTCATCAGCATGCTTCCGGCGGTCCGCAGATTCTCGGCGAGTTTTTCGTCATCCTCCGAGCGTCGCCGGGCTTCCTGCAACGCACTTTGAACTCCGGTGAGGATCGCATCGCAGGCGATGAGCAGCGACTTCGGCGCATCGCTCAAGGCAGCGGCGCCCGCTCTAGCCTCAGCGAACTGCTGGTCGTAAAAGAGCGCGAATGGCAGGTTTCGTGCGACCCCCTGGCGCTCCAGTTCCGCAGCGCTGAGTAGTCGATATTCGGCGATTGCGGCCTTCAAGTTAGCCTGTGAGCCGTAGCGAAATCCGCGCGGATCGTATTCGAGCAGGATGGCCAGATTCGCGACCAGGGACTTGTCGGTTGCGTCAAGACCAATGGCGGCGCGATACGCTGCAACAGCACCCACGTAATCAGCGCCGGGGCGCTCGGATCGACCCAGGAGGTCGTGCTCGAGGATCACAGCCAGGCGCTCCTGCGCAAGCGCAAGGTGGGGATCGAGCTGCGTTGCCTGGCGCGCCTCCGCCCGCGCGGCTTCGCCCATGCCGGCGTCGAGCAGCGCCTGCGCCCGGCGCAGGTGGCTCACCGCATCTTTCGGGCGCTTCTTGATGAGTTCGCGATACGCTTGAAAGGACTCGCGCGGTCGTCCCTGGTTCGCCAGCACGTGCGCAGTCAACTCGAACTTGATCTTGATCGAATCACTGCCGAGCAGTGTCGCCAGGCTATCTCGCAGGGCATCCTGCTCGGCGGGAGTCAGTCGCTGCCTGGCCAGTTCGGAGTGCAGCGTTGCCTCGACAACCCCGCCATCCGCGACAGAGTAGCGCTGCGTGAATTTTATCGGGCCCAGATCCATATCCGCGTCCTTCGGCAGCGAAGCCGGCTCAAAGCCCTCCGGTGGCTTGATGGTGTAATGCCACTCTGTCAGGAAAGGACCCGAGAGCTCGTAGTCGACGTCCCGCTTTTTTTTCGGGTGGGTGGCTGTGGAATTCTCCTTTGCGGTGGCTTCGCGTGTCTTCAGATCCTTGGGAACAACCCCGAATAGACCATCGACCGGTATGTAAAGGACGGCATCGCGTAACTCGGTATAACCCCGGCGTGCCTTCGACCCAGAGAGCGTGAGCGAGAACGGCTTCGAGAAATCTTTGGGGTCGGAACGATCAAGCTGCTCGAGCTTCTCCGCCGCGTATTCGCCCTTGAAGTAGTCTGACAGGCCATCTTTCGTATTCTTAGTGGTCAGATCCGCATACAGGCGCCGGTAGTTGGATTCAACGGAGCCACCGGGCTTCGACGTTTCGACCACGCGCGCCGGCCCGTTGTCCGAAAGTGTGACGACACGCTCCTCGATATCCGCTGCGTCGGCGGGAGTGGCCCAGGGAATGCGTGAAAGGCTGGTCGACTGCGGGTCGATGACGAGTGCAAGCCGGCCGCGATCATCTTGCGGAAGTTCGCCGAGCCGGGCGTGGTCGTCCGTTGGGTCGATCCAATATTCAGGGTTGCCTGGGACGTACACGATAGCGTGGTCAAAGAGGCCGAGCCCGGGTTGATCCGCCGGTACGTCCAGGCGGTCTCCAACGGCGAGCAGCGCGACACTTGCAGGAATATCCAGCGAGCGCAGCAGGGCGACCAGCAGCGTCGCCTTGTCCTTGCAGTCGCCGTAACGATGTTCGAGGGTCTCCGAAGGCGCGTGCGGAATGATCGATGCGCGGTCAAATTCAATACCCGTGTAATGGATCTCGCGATTGAGATACGCCACGATTGAGGCAATCCTGTCCTCGCGCGCCGATGCATGGGCGGTGATTTGCTCGGCGAGTGAGCGGACGCTCTTTGCGGCGATGCGCTCATCGACCGTGCGGGAGTACGCTTCCGCAAGCGCTTGCCACGACGCTCCCGTGGAGAAAACGACACCCGGATAGCTCGGAACGTCGCGCGGCAGGCCTGGCTCTTCGTCTTCATGCGCAGGCGTTGGGCCGCTCTCGAAGGTCCAGCGCATGAGATCTCCGACTTCAGAAATCTGAGGTCGTAGCGAAGGCAGGAGCTCAAGCTGGTACCTGAGCGGCAGCGATTTGGGAGCAAGCAGAGTCAAGCGGATGTGGTGAATTGGCTGTGACATCTGCAGATGGCGCCGATTGACTTCCCCGGCGCCGGGGAGGGTGGGCGCAGTCTTGATCTCCACGAACGTCTCGATCACAGAGCCCGGTGATACGGCTGGCAAGGGGGCGCGCAGCGTGCGTTGATCGTTGTAGACACTCGAATCCCCTTGCACGGCTGGAGAGTCCGTTAAGGTGGCGGGATCGAGGCTGAATTCCTCGCCGGCCGGTCCGATCACGCGTGCACGCAAGCTTGGACGCTGGTCCTGCCAGGGCGACCAATCGACGGCCAGTTCGTTCCAGTCTCGGGCCCCGCTCTGCGAGATCACGCTATAGAGGGTGTAGCGAGACCAGACAGACCCGCCGTCAGCGCCGAACGTATAGGTTTCCTGCACCTCCAAGACGTGCACATCCGCACCGTCGGGCGATCCGGCTGAATTCGAAAGCTGGAGAAGCGCCGTGGGGTTGAGTGCAAACGGCGTGATATCCGCTGGCGCGTCGCGCGGTTGGGCTCGCCCGGTCTGGTTCCCGATCCAGAGCGTAAGACTGATCGCCAATACAGTTGCGAGCGTCCGGCGACGTGCGCCGCTGTCCAACCCCCCAAACAAAGTCATTTCCTGGTTCCTTGCTTCTCTTGCCTTTTTGACCGCGACCTGCGTCTGCACTATACCTTCCGGGTGCTCGGGGACGCGAGGATCGCCCGCTGGGCGGCGTGCAGCGTGACGGGTGCGATCATCGGGCGCCATTGCGGAGCGCCAAACGATGCTACCCATTGTCCGAGCTTCGATTTATCGACTTTGCCGGTTCATTCCCGACGTCTGGAAAGCCGTCGTTCGCAGTCCTGTCTCTCCTGATGCCCATGTCGTGGGTTCCTGTCTCACCCTGGCCACCAACCCCCTCAATGGTTCGTCGATGCGGGACTCAGGGCGCGTTCCAGGGTAAGCGCACGGCAAACGCCAATGCCGGCCCTTTATCGAGTTTCGCGACGGCCCGCCTGATTGTGCGCAGCGCGAATGTCCGCGATGAACCCACTCCGATCTTCCGCAAGACGGCGCATAAAGTGCGCCGGTACGGATGCACCAGGGTCGTACTTCATGCCCCAAAGGATGAGTTCGATCATCGCAGGCAGGAGATCGAGAGCTTTCCCGGTCGGCTCGTAGATGACGCGCCTGGCCTGGGCCGGATCGCGCCGCCGGGTGATCATTCCCACGGCTTCGAGCAGCTTCAGTCTGCTTGCGAGAATATTCGAGGCGATCCCTTCGTTAGCCGCGAGCAGCTCCTGAAAGTGGCGCTTGCGCCCCATGATGATGTCGCGCAACACCACGAGTGTCCACTTGTCGCCGACGAAGTCGAGCGCACGGGCGATTGGGCAATTGGATCGCCGCGACGGCAACAATTTCGTCATGACACGAGAGTAGGCTGTCGACTTGCATAGTGCAAGCGGATGACTATAATCGCTTGCACGGTGCAAGTCGTTGCCAGCAATCGCGAGGAGATGAAGATGACAATGCTCAAGCTGACCTATTTTGATTTTGATGGCGGACGCGGCGAGCCGGCGCGCCTGGCGCTGCACATCGGCGGCATCCCCTTCGAAGACGAACGAGTCAACCAGAAGGACTGGCCGCAGTTCCGGGATCGGACGCCGTTCCAGGCGCTGCCGATACTGGAAGTCGATGGCAAGATAGTCGCGCAGTCCAACAGCATTAATCGGTACCTCGGCAAGCTTGCCGGCCTGTACCCGAAGGACGACTGGCAGGCCTTGCTGTGCGATGAGGTCATGGACGCCGCCGAGGATATTGGTGTCCGGATTCAAAATACGATCGACCTGCCCGCGGATGCCAAGAAGAAGGCGCGCGAAGAGCTCTCTGCCGGGAGCATCACGCGCTTTCTACAACAGCTGCAGGCCCGGCTGAAGAGCGCGGGTGGGGAATATTTCGCCGACAAGCGCCCCACGGTTGCAGACCTCAAGATTTACATGCTGGTCCGCTGGCTCCGTTCTGGAGTGCTGGACCATATTCCCAAGGATCTTGTGGACCGGGTCGCTCCACTAATGGTCAAGCACTTCGAACGCGTCGGCGGCATTCCGAAGGTTGCGGCGTACTACGAGCGGCGCAAGGTCGCTTAGCCATCGCTCCCAGGTCGGCGCGTATGCGTTTCGCCCCTCCCCGCGCGATTGGTCGGCGCGGGGAGGGGCTTCGGGCGCGCAATTCGACTGCCGATTAGCCGCCCATTGGGAAATCTGCCCTGACCCCCGATTTCCCGGACATGACGTTCAGGGATGCGAGTACCGCGAGCTGTCGCGGCAATACTGCGATTTAGGCGGTCGGGATCGGGCAGCCAGCGGATTGCCCAGGAGCCGGGCTGGCCAAACTCGGCGTCCAGGAAATCGTGGGATGCCCAGAGGGGGAATCTGCAGGTATTGCAATGGCGACCGAACTCAGCACAATCTACTCAACCCTTTTTGGAGGAACACATGAAACCCTACATTGACGGATTTGTAGCGCCGGTGCCGAAGAAGAATCGCGCCGCCTACGTGCGCATGGCCAATCTTGCCGCCAAAGTATGGATCGACCATGGCGCGTTGGAATATCACGAATGCATTGCCGACGATGTCAAGAAGGGTAAGTTCACTTCCTTCCCGCAAAGCGTTCTGCTCAAGAAAAACGAAACGGTGTGGTTTTCCTGGGTCGTCTACCGATCGAGAAAGGATCGGGATCGAGTTCTGTCGAAGGTCATGAAGGACCCGCGCCTCGCCCCCATGATGGATCCGAAGAATATGCCCTTGGATGGGAAACGCATGTTTTGGGGAGGATTCAAGATGGTGGTGAGCCGGTAGCGGCAATAGGTGGTGTTGCGGGCGATAAGCTGATTCCAGATATAGGGGACGCGTAGATCGCTCCCCGGTTGCCCACCGCCACGAAATCAGTTCCGGAGGAGGCGGCACCAGCGCAGGCATAGCGAGCATGCGGCGCCGATCGACTCGCGTGCGATCCTTCAGTGGTGGTCTTGATTGAGCCTGTGAGCCGGCGGCTCAGCCGAGGAGCTGGCGCACGCGCTCGCGCAGTTCGGGCAGCAGCTCCGACTCAAACCACGGATTTCTTTTCAGCCAGATATTGTTGCGCGGACTGGGATGCGGCAGCGGCACGAGCCTGGGGCCATACTCCCGCCAGGCGCGTACGGTCTCCGTCAGCGTCGGCCTGCCCGAACTGCCAAGGTGCCAGGCGAGGGCGTAGCGCCCGACGGCCAGCGTCAGCTTCACATCTTCGAGCCTCGCCAGCAGCCTTGCCCGCCAGGTGGCGGCGCACTCCGGGCGCGGCGCGAGATCGCCGGAACGCCCGCTACCCGGATAGCAAAATCCCATCGGCAGCAGGGCGATGCGCTGCGGGTCGTAAAACACGGTGGCATCGATGCCGAGCCAGTCGCGCAGGCGATCGCCGCTCGCGTCCATGAAGGGCACCCCGCACTCGTGCACCTTACGGCCGGGTGCCTGGCCGGCGATGAGAATCCGTGCCCGCGGATGGAACTGCAGCACCGGCCTGGGTCCTAAAGGCAGTTGCGCCCGACACAGTGTGCAGGCGCGTACTTCCCGCAGCAGCCGTGCGGTTGCCCCGTTTGCGCGTCCTGCCTGGCGTGCGCTCAGCGCATCATGTATCATAGTATCCTGGTACCAAGATAACAGAGACCACCCATGCCGACCAAGCCCCGATCACTCCTGGTCAAACGCGTCCAGACCGGCGTGCGCATGGAGCGACGTGTCCTGAAGGTGCTGAAGGCGCTTGCCGCCTACAAGAATATGACGCTCGGGGATCTGCTGGAAGGCATCGTCCTGCATGCCTTCGAAGGCAAGGCGCCGTTTTCAGCGCCGACCGTGCGCAAGATCGCCGAGCTGAAGGCCGTCTACGAACTGGACCTGGACGCCCGCGCCAGTCATCGACTGCGTGAGCGCACATGACAGACGCGGAATTCCTCCGCGCCCTGGAGAGCGGTGAACTGCCGGAGAGCGATTTCGGGCACGCCGCCCACGTGCGGGCGGCCTACCTGTACCTGCGTCCCGGTGACTTCGCGGCGGCCCTGGGCTCGATCCGAGCCGCAATCGGCGGCTACGCCCGCCGGCTGGGGAAGCCTGGGCGTTATCACGAGACCATCACGGTCGCCTACCTGGCGCTGATCCAGGAGCACATCTGCCAGCGCGGCGATGGTGGCGGCTGGCCGGGCTTCGCGCGTGACAACCCTGAATTACTGCAGCCGGACCTGCTGCTGCACTTCTACCGGCGCTCGCAACTGCAATCCGAGCTGGCCCGCAAAGTGTTTCTCCTGCCGCGCCCGGCGGCGCTTGCGGCGGATGCGTGCGCCTGATCCTGGCGAGTGCACGCGGGTTGCTCAGCGGCTGGCTCATCGCAGCCACGATGCCGCTGCTCCTTGATCCGCGCACCATGGCGGCCTGGGCCGCGGTGGGCCTTGGGGACCGGTCGCGCATGGCGCTATCCGCGATCGAAATACTCGGGGCCGTGCTCTTCGCCTTTGAGGCCCAGGCGATCACGGGTTATGCATTGCTGATGGTGTCATTCCTGGTGGCCGCAATCCTGCACCTGCACCATCACGAGATGCCCTGGTGGCTGGCGGTGTACGCGATCGCCGGGGCCCTGCTCCTGCGCTACTCCGTGGCCGCCGGGAGAGATTCCGGGCCGAGCTGGGGCGGGCCCGCCCGCGGTTGAGTCCGGCGCCGGTTGCGCTATCCTCACCGGTATCCTCCCCCAGCGGATCGCCCTACACCCGTGGACAAGGCCAGCGTCTGCCCCCTCGATTGCCCGGACACCTGCAGCCTGACGGTGAGCGTGGGCGACAACGAGGTCATCGCCGTGCGGGGCTCCAGGGCCAATCCCATCACCCACGGTGCCATCTGTGCCAAGGTGGCTCATTACTATCCGGAGTTTGTCCACGGTCCGAACCGCCTGCGTTATCCGCTCAAGCGCTCTGGTCCCAAGGGCACGGGGCAGTTTGTGCGGATCTCCTGGAAAGAAGCGCTCGATACCATCCATGAGCGCGTCAGCGGCGTCATTGAGCACCACGGGCCGCAGGCGCTCCTGCCGCTGAACTACGCCGGTCCGCACGGCATGCTCGCGGGCGATTCGATGTCGCTGCGCTTTTTTCACCGTATCGGCGCCTCGCTCCTGAACCGCAGCCCGCTGTGTGGCGGGATCCGCAGCGCAGCCTACTCCGGCACCTACGGTGCCACTCCCGGCACACCCCTCCAGCAGGTGAGCCTGGCGCAGCTCATCATCGTCTGGGGCAACAATGCCGCGAGCTGCAATCTGCACCTCATGCGACAGATCAATGCCGCGAAGCGCAACGGCGCGAAGCTGGTGGTGATCGATCCGCGGCGGGTGCGGGTGGCCGAGCAGGCCCACCTGCACCTGGCTGTCCGGCCCGGCACGGACGTGGTGCTGGCCTGGGCGATCGCGGTGGAGCTGGAGCGGCTTGGGGGTCTTGATCTGACCTTCATCGCTGAGCACGTGCTCGGATTCGACGCCTTCATGGCGGCGGCGCGCGCCTATCCGGCGGAGCGCGCGGCCGAGATCTGTGGCGTGGCGCCCGAGGACATCCGCACGCTGGCGCTCTGGTATCGCGACGCGTCACCGGCGGTGATCGCCTGGGGCAACGGCCTGGAGCGCAACCGGAACGGTGGATCGGGGTTGCGAGCCATTGCCGCTCTCCCGGCGCTGGCCGGCAAATTCGGTGTCGCCGGCGGCGGACTCGTGGGCGGCGCAGGTCATGCTTTTCCGAAGACGCTCGACAAGCTGACGCGGAGCGACTGGGCGCCGGCCGGGGCACGCAGCTTCAACATCATCGACGTCGGCGCGCTGCTGCTCGATGAGAAGCTGGCCCCGCCGCTGAAGGCGCTGTTCATCTACAACCACAACCCGCTGATCGTGCACCCCGATCAGAATCGCCTGAGACGCGGACTGGCGCGCGAGGATCTGTTCATCGTGGGCATCGAGGTGGCGATGACCGACAGCATGGCCTATGCAGATGTGATCCTGCCAGCCTGCACGCACTTCGAGCACGCGGACCTCTACGCGGCCTACGGCCAGCAGTACCTGCAGCGTGCCGAACCGGTCATCCCGCCGGTGGGCGAGAGCCTGCCGAATACCGAGATCTTCCGCCGCCTCGCCGCCCGCTTTGGATTCAGTGAGGCGGCTTTCCGGCAGTCCGATTACGAACTGATGGACGATGCGTTGAATAGCGAGGATCCCCGCATGCAGGGCCTGCGGGCGAGCGCAGTGCCCACCGACCGGGCCATCCGCATGGAGTTTGCCGGCCAGGAACCGGTGCTGTTCCAGAACGTGTCGCCCCGTACGCCCAGCGGCAAGGTTGAGCTCGAGTCCGCGATGCTCGGCGCGCGTTACGGGGCGGCCCTGCCAGGTTACCAGCCGCTGGCATCGGCCTATCCGCTGACGCTGATTACGCCGGCCTCCGACCAGCGCATCACCTCCACTTTTGGCGGGCTGGCCGCCAACGACGCCACCCCGGTGCTGGAAATGAATCCCGCCGACGCGGCCGTGCGCGGGCTCGTCGATGGTTCAACGGTGAGAGTGTGGAACGATCTGGGCCAGGTGTTCCTGCCGCTGCGCGTTACGGCGAGCGTGCGCCCAGGTGTGGTCAGCTCCGAGAAGGGCGCGTGGCTGCGGACGAGCCTGAACGGCCAGACCGTCTCGGCCCTCGCTCCAACGCACAAAGCGGATCTCGCCGACGGCGCCTGTTTCAACGACACGCGGGTCGATGTTGCCGCGCGACAGGGGTAGGGCAAGCGCCCCCTGAAGTCGCTGTTCGGCGTCGCTCCGAACGGCGACTTGGGGCTCGGCATCGCGGATTACCCAACCCGATCACGGGTTTCCGGCCCGCGGGACCCTAGGATTCCGTGCAGGAATCGCCGGCCCGGAGCCCAGCATGCCCATCCGTGCAATCTGCCTTGGCGCGCTCGCCGCCACGCTCGGTGGCGCCATGCTGCTGGCCGGATGCAGGGGCGAGGCCGACCGCCATCCCGGCGCTGCAGGGCCGGCACACGCCCGCGCGGCGCAACGCATCGTCCTGGATCCGGCGACTCAACTGCCCCTGGCCGGGGAAGTGGCTGAGGGCGCAAGCGTAGCGTCGAGCCGGCGCATGTTGCCCGCCGTGCCGGAGGAAGTGCACCTCCCGGACGGTACGGTCGGCGTGAAGGTGGCACAACAGTATTTCCACACGATCGTGGTCTGCCGGCAGCGGGACGGGAGTTTTTCGACGCAGTGCCCGGCGGCACGGGCCGGGGCGCAGCCGTGAATCGGGCGGCGATACTGTCCTTGCTCGCGGCGCTGGGATTGCTGGCCGGCAGCGCTGCGTCGGCCGCCACGCTCACCATCCAGGTCATGGATGCTGCGGGCGAGGGCTTCAATGATCCGACGCCATTTACGCCGATCGGCGGCAACAACGCCACGACACTGGGTCAGGCGCGGCTCAATGTGTTCACGGAGGCTGCGCAGCTGTGGGGAATGCTCCTCAACAGCCCCGTGAACATTGTCGTCGAGGCCGGCTTCGACCCGCTCAGCTGCAGCGCCAGTACCGGCGTGCTCGGTTCGGCCGGACCGCTGTGGGTCTTCCACGATTTTCCGGGCGCGCCGCTGCCGGGCGTTTTCTATCCGGCGGCGCTCGCTGACGCCCTGTCGGGCCAGAACCTGGCATCCAAGTCCGACATCACGGCACAGTTCAACAGCACGGTCAACGGCACGCCCGGCTGCCTCGGTGGCAGCTACCTCTACTATGGATTGGATCATAAATTGACCGGTCACAATGACGGGCGCAGCTACGTCGCGGACCTGCTGGGCGTGGTACTGCACGAGCTCGGCCACGGCTTAGGGTTCGTGTCCGTCGTCGACCAGAATGGCATGGGCATCACCGGCACGGACAACGTCACGCGACTGGGCGCGTACGACCAGTTCCTGTACGAGGAGTCCCTGAGCATGTTCTGGCCTGAAATGACGGCGGCGCAGCGCGCGCAGTCCGCGATCGGGCAGTCGATGGCGGGGAGTGCGACCCTGGTGTGGAATGCACCGCAGGTGAACGCCAATCTCGCGCGCCTCACCCAGGGCCTCAGCACCGCTGGCCACCTGAAGCTGTACGCCCCCGCGACCTTCGATGCGAGCTCTTCGGTTTCGCACTGGGACAGCAGCGCATCGCCCAACCTGCTGATGGAGCCGCGCTACAGTTCCACGACCGGCGATCATACCGATCTCACCACCTGCGCCCTCTATGACATGGGCTGGACCGGAAACCGCTGCCCCGATGGCGTCAATGCCGCGGCACAGACGGTGACCGTCAATGAAAATACCGCCACGAACATCACCCTAGGTGCCAGTGACGGCGATGGTGATGTGCTCACCTACGCCATCGTGACCTCACCCACGCATGGCACGCTCGGTGCGCTCAACGGAGCGAACCTGACCTATACGCCGGACACCGGCTACACGGGCGCCGACCAGTTCAGTTTCCGGGCGAGCGATGCACTGGTGAATTCCAACGTCGCGACCGTGTCCATCAGCGTCATCACGTCGACCAGCGGTGGTGGCGGCGGTGGTGGCGGGGGCGGCAATACGACCACCGGTAGCAGCGGCGGTGGCGGAGCGATGGACCTGTTTTCCCTCCTGGCGCTGACGCTCGCTGCGCTCAGGCCGCCGCGCCGACACGTGGCCGCGCGCTGAAGGCCGCGAGGCCGTTGGCCAGCTGCCACAACTGCAGCTCCCCGCTCTGATCCTCGACGAGCGCGGAGCAATTCTCCACCCAGTCACCGGTGTTGCAGTAGCGCACGCCGTAGCGTTCCGTGTCCGCAGGGCGGTGAATATGGCCGCAGACGATGCCATCAAGCCCGCGCCGCGCCGCGGCCTGGGCCGCGGCCTCCTCGAAGCGGTGCACGTAGGTCATGGCGTTGCCGACCCTTGATTTCAGGTAGCTGGCCAGAGACCAATACGGAAATCCAAGCGCGCGACGGACGCGATTGACGCCCCGATTCAGGCCGAGGGAGATGTCGTACATTCCCGACCCAAGAGCCGCCAGCCACCGGCTGCATTTGACGTGGGCGTCGAACTCGTCGCCGTGGGCCACGAGCATGCGCTGGCCGCGCCGGGTGGTGTGCACGTACTCGCGATGCACTTCCAGGTTTCCGAACACCGTGCCATCCAGGTCCCGGAACTCCTCGTCATGGTTCCCGGGGACGTAGATGATGCGGGTGCCGTGCTTGGCCTTGCCGAGGAGGGTACGCAGGACCTTGTTGTGCAGCTGCGGCCAGTAGAAATCGCGGCGCATGTTCCAGACATCGACAATGTCGCCGACCAGAAAGTGCTGCTCCATGTGCACGCGATGCAGAAAGTCGAGCAGCAGATCAGCCCGGCATTCACGGGCGCCCAGATGAACATCGGATAGGAAGACCGATCGCAGGTGCACCCCGTGGGGCTTGTGCTTGACCATGATTCGACGCCTGTCCAAGTGCAGATGAGGGGATCAGCTTCCTACCCGCCCATGACCACCACATTGCGGAATCATGACAAGGCTGTGAAATCAACTCATTGCGCTGTTTTGTTTAAGCGCAGTGCGCGGTTGCAGCTCGCTGTGTAGCCGCCGCGGAGACGCTGTACCGCCATAGTGCGTCAGCGAAGGAATTGCTCCACACTTGATCATCGGGCCCGTTGAATGACGGGCCGCACCGCCTGGCCGGGTGTTTACTCCAGTGGCGCAGGACCAACCCATGATGCATATCATTGATTTTGCAACGCTCAGGGACCCGGAGCGGGCGACGCCCGCGGCCGTCAATCTCGTTGCGGGGCATCCACAACAACAGATCTGGAACGCCTTTTCAGATCCGGAGGGGCATTTTCATGTCGGCCGCTGGGCGTCGACAGAGGGACTGTGGCGCGTGAACTATACCGAGCGCGAGTTGTGCCACCTGCTGACGGGCGTCGTTCGATTGACCGATGGAGCAGGGCTGCAGCACACCTACCGGGCTGGTGATACCTTCATGATCGATAAGGGCTTTTCGGGTACCTGGGAAGTCCTGGAGTCCTGTTCAAAACTGTACGCAATTTACGAATAGACCGGCCTTACGAGCGATTCCCGATCGGCTCGGCGCTTTTTTCCACATCGGTGGCACATGGATTGCAGTATCAATTGCGACCAGCGCCACTCACGAGTGGCGCTGCCCTTAGCTTGCAATCGAGGGATCGAACCATGCGAAGACTGACTTGCGCCCTGGCGGCCGGCGCCCTCATCACAACGGTACCGTACGGCGCGATGGCCGCGGATGCCCCCGCTCAGGTCCAGGCGACTGGTCCATCGCTCGGCGACACGCTCGCCGCGTCGGGCGTGACTTTGAATGGTTACGTCGATGCCGCCTACTCGTACCTGTCCGGAGACGGCGTGTTCACCAGCGGCGTCGCCGATCGGGTCTTTGACACTGAGCCGAATTCCTTCAATGTGCACCAGGCGGCTCTCATCGCAGCGTACCAACCGAAGGACGGGTTTGGTGCCTACCTCAACCTGACGGCGGGCCGCGATGCGCGCGTGATCAAGTCCTTCGACACCACCACGAATGACTTCGACGTCACGCAAGCCTACGTGCAGTACGCGCACGGACCGTGGACGATCATTGGCGGCAAGTATGTGACGCTCGCCGGGGCGGAAGTGATCAACCCGACCGGCGATGTCAACTATTCGCGCTCGATCCTGTTTGGCTATGCCATTCCATTCGCACACACGGGTATTCGTGCGACGTATGCGGCCAGCGACTCCCTGACCCTGATTATCGGAGTCAATAACGGCTGGGACCAGTTGAAAGACCAGAACAGCCAAAAGACACTGGAAGTAGGCGTCGGATTCGTGCCCTCAAAGGCGTTTTCCCTGGCCGCGCAGGCTTACAGCGGCGTCGAGCAGGTGTACGGCGTCGTAGGTGGCGTCAGTGGGAGGCGTGACCTGGTTGATCTGGTCGGCACATTCAATGCCACGGACAAGTTGACCATCGTCGTGAATTACGACTATGCGACCCAGGAAAATTTCACATCCCTGGTCGACGGGAGCACGATCAAGGCGAAGTGGTCGGGCCTGGCGGGGTATCTCAACTACATGTTGCAGGAGCAATGGCGCCTGTCCCTGCGCGCTGAGTATTTCGACGACAGCGACGGTTACAAGACCGGCGTAATCCAGAAGTGGAAAGAGGCGACCCTCACCCTCGCATTCCTGCCATCGAAGTCCGTGGAACTTCGCTCCGAGGTGCGCAGCGACCGTTCTGACGCGAGTGCTTTCGTCGAGAGCTCGGCGGCAGGCACGACCCAGAAGGATCAGTATTCGCTCGGACTGGAGGCGATTTTCAAATTCTAGGGAAGACCTGGCGCCGTTTCTCCGGCCGCCTCAGGGCGTAGCGCAGATCGCGGCCGTGAGCATCTCGAACAGCGCGTCGATCTCGGCGCGGTTGATGATCAGCGGCGGGGAGAAGGCGAGCACGTTGGCGGTGGGCCTCGCCAGCAGGCCGCGGGCAAAGCAGCTGCGAAACACCTCGAAGGCGCGCGACGGAGTGCGCTCTGGCTCGGGCGCGAACTCGAGCGCCGCGATCAGGCCGAAGTTTCGGATGTCGATGATCCCGGGAAGTCCACGCAGCGCGTGGGCGCGTTCCTCCCAGTAGGGCGAGAGTTCCGCGGCGCGTTGTGCCAGGCCCTCGCGCTCGTGGAGATCCAGAGTCGCCAGCGCCGCGGCGCAGGATACGGGATGGCCGCTGCAGGTGTAGCCGTGATACAGATCGATGTCGGCGGCCGGGCCCTGCATGAAGGCCGCGTGGACGTCGCGATGCACGAACACCGCGCCCATGGGGATCGCGCCGTTGGTGATGCCCTTGGCTGTGGTCATCAGGTCCGGTGTAACGCCGAAGCGCCGGCTTGCGAACCAGTCGCCGGTACGTCCGAAGCCGGTGATCACCTCATCGAAGATGAGCAGCAGGTGGTGGCGGTTGCAGATCTGGCGCAGTCGCTCGAGGTAGCCGTGCGGCGGCACGAGCACGCCGGTCGAACCGGCAATGGGCTCGACGATGACAGCGGCGATGCGTTCGGCCCCGTGCGCGTGGACATGGCGCTCGAGATCATCGGCGAGTTCCGCTCCCGCCTCGGGCTGGCCGCGCGAGAAGGCGCTGCGCGCCGGCTCATGCGTGTGGCACAGGTGCGCGACATTGGGCAGGAGCGAGCCCTGCCAGGCTTCGCGATTCTTGGCAATGCCGCCCACCGAGATGCCGCCAAAGCCGACGCCGTGATAGGCGCGCTGCCGGCCGATGAGCAGATTGCGACCCGGCTCGCCGCGCAGCCGGTGGTAGGCCAGCACGATCTTGAGCGCGGAGTCGACCGCTTCGGAGCCGGAGTTGGTGAAGAACACCTGTTCGAGGCCCGGCGGTGCATGCGCCACCAGTCGCGTCGCCAGTTCGAATGCGAGCGGATGGCCCATGTTGAAGGTCGGTGCAAAATCGAGAGTCTCCAGCTGCCGGGCCACGGCCGCGGTGATTTCCGGGCGCGCGTGACCGGCGTTGACGCACCACAGGCCGGCGGTGCCATCGAGTATGCGGCGGCCATCGTCGCTCTCGTAGTACATCCCGGCGGCGCGGGCCAGCAGGCACGGACCGGCGCGAAACTGGCGGTTGGCGCTGAAGGGCATCCAGAATGCTGCAAGCTTGCTGCTCATGGCGCCGAGAGTACGATTCGGGCGAGAATAGTTCCATGCCCGGGGCCGCTGAAAGCATTGACTGGCACGCGCGCGCGCGCGCGCTGAAGCCACGCGGCGAGGCCTTCATCAACGGGCGGCGGGTGCCGGCGCAGGATGGTGCCACCTTCTCCTCCCTCAGCCCTATCGATGGCCGGGTGCTCGCTGCCGTGGCGGCAGGCGATGCGCCGGACATCGACGCCGCGGTGGCCGCGGCTCGCAGTGGCTTCGAGCGCGGCGACTGGTCGCGCCAGTCGCCCGCGGCGCGCAAGCGCGTGCTGCAGAAGTTCGCCGACCTGGTCGAAGGAGCCAGGGATGAGCTGGCGCTGCTGGAGACGCTGGACATGGGCAAGCCCATCAGCGACTCGCTGCGGGTCGACGTCCCGGCGACGGCGCGCTGCCTGCGCTGGTACGGAGAGGCGATCGACAAGGTCTATGGCGAAATCGCTCCCACGGCGCCGGATACGCTGGCGCTGGTCACGCGCGAACCGGTCGGCGTGGTGGGCGCGATCGTGCCGTGGAACTTCCCGATGATCATGGCGGCGTGGAAGATCGCACCGGTCCTGGCGAGCGGCAATTCCCTGGTGCTCAAACCCTCGGAGAAATCACCCTTAAGCGCCCTGCGCCTGGCGGAACTGGCCGTGGAGGCGGGAATTCCGCCCGGCGTGTTCAGCGTGGTGCCGGGTTTCGGACACACCGCGGGCAAGGCGCTCGCGCTGCACCCGCTGGTGGACGCGATCGCCTTCACCGGCTCCACGGCGACCGGGAAGCAGGTCATGGAGTATGCCGCGCAATCAAATCTCAAGCGCGTCTCGCTCGAATGCGGCGGGAAGAGCCCGAACATCGTCATGGCGGACTACCCCGATCTGAAGCGCGCCGCCCAGGCCGCCGCGGCCGCGATCTTCTTCAACCAGGGTGAAATGTGCTCGGCCGGCTCCAGGCTGCTGGTGCAGGAGGGCATCCGCGAGGAGCTGCTGGCGGAGATCACCGCGCTGGCCGGCGGCTACCAGCCCGGCGACCCGCTCGATCCGGCCACCCAGCTCGGTGCCATGGTCGATGAGACACAGACGCGGCGCGTGCTGGAGTACATCGCCGCCGGGCGCGAGGGCGGCGCACGCCTGGTGTTCGGCGGGCAACGCGTGCGAGCGGACAGCGGCGGGTGCTATCTGGAGCCCACCGTGTTCGATGGGGTACGGCCCTCGATGCGGATTGCGCGCGAGGAGATCTTCGGGCCGGTGCTCGCCACCTTAAGCTTTCGCGATCTCGAGGAGGCGATCCGCATCGGCAACGACGTCGAGTATGGGCTGGCGGCGGCGATCTGGACGCGCGACATCACGGTGGCGCACCGGGCCGCGCGCGCCTTGCGCGCGGGCACCGTGTACATCAACTGCTACGACGCCGATGATCTGACCGTGCCCTTCGGTGGCGTCAAGCAGTCGGGCAGCGGGCGCGACAAGTCGCTGCACGCCTTCGACAAGTACACGGAGCTCAAGACCATCTGGATCGACCTGGCGTGAGCGGCACCGTCCTGCGCTACATGGCCACGGCGCCGCGGGGCCTGGCCGATCTGGTGGCGCGGGAACTGCGCGCGCTGGGCGTCACCGGGCTCGCCGAACGGACGGCCGGGGTGCGCTTTGACGGCGAATTGCGCCATGGGTACGCCGCGTGCCTGTGGTCGCGGGTGGCGAGCCGCGTGCTGCTGGAGGTGGCCGATTTCCAGGCGCCGGATACCGCCGCCTTCTATAGCGGTGCGCGCGCCGTTGACTGGAGCGTCCACCTGCGTCCGAGCGATACGCTCGCCTGCGAGTTCACAGGCGCACATCCGACCATCACCCACAGCCAGTTCGGCGCGCTCAAGCTCAAGGATGCCATCTGCGATGGGCTGCGCGAGCGCTTCGGGGCGCGTCCGGACATCGCGCTGGAGCGTCCGGCGCTCCGCGTCGTGGCCCACGCCAGTGGCCCGAGGGTGCTGCTCTACATCGATCTGGCCGGCGAGGGCCTGCACCGGCGCGGCTACCGGCTGCGCGGCGGGGAGGCGCCGCTGCGCGAGAATCTGGCCGCCGGCATCCTGCTTCGAGCCGGCTGGCCAGACATGGCCGCGGCGGGTGCCGCGTTCCTCGACCCGCTGTGCGGGTCGGGCACGCTGCCGATCGAGGCCGCGCTGATCGCCGGCGAGCGCGCTCCGGGGCTGCGGCGCGATTACTGGGGCTTCAACGGTTGGCGCGGCCATGACGCGGCATTGTGGGAACAGTTGCTGGCCGAGGCGCGCCTGCGCGCGCGCGCGACCGTAAGCAATTCCATCCGCGGGAGTGACCGGGACGAAGCCGTGCTGCGCAACGCCGCACTCAATGCGCAACGCGCGGGCGTGGCGGAACTGCTGAGTTTCGAGGCCCTCGCCGTGGGCGAGGCGCAAGCGCGCGGGGCCGCGAGCGGACTGGTGTGCACCAATCCGCCCTATGGGGAACGCCTCGGCGATGAGGCGGCGGCACGCGAGGTGCACCGCGAACTCGGCAGGGCCCTGCGCGAGCGCTTCGTCGGCTGGCGGGCGGCCGTCCTGACGGCCAGTCCGGACGGTGCGCGCGAGCTGGGGCTGCGCACCACACGCACGCACGAACTGTGGAATGGCGCCTTGCCCTGCCGGCTGCTGCGCATCGACCTCGCCGATCCGGGCGCACCGGCGCGCGAGCCGGGCGTGGCCCGCGCACCCGACCCGGTGATCGCCGCCAGCCCGGGCGCGCTGATGTTCGCCAATCGGCTGAGCAAGAATCTGCGCCAGCTCGGCAAGACGGCGCGCGCTCAAGGGGTCGGCAGCTATCGCCTGTACGACGCCGACATGCCCGAGTATGCCTTCGCCATCGATCGCTACCTGGAGGCCGACGGCGGCACGGCGCACCTGTACGTGCAGGAGTACGCCGCGCCCGAGAGCATCGAGCCGGCGGCGGCGTCACGGCGGCGCGCCGAGGCGTTGTCCGTGCTCTCGGCGGTGACCGGGGTCGAGCCCGAAAACGTGCACCTGCGTGTGCGCCAGCGGCAACGTGGCAGCCGCCAGTACCAGCAGCTGGCGCGGCAGGGCCAGTTCTATGCGGTGGAGGAAGCGGGCTTGCGCTTCCTGGTGAATTTCACCGACTACCTGGACACCGGCCTGTTCCTCGATCATCGCCTCACGCGCCAGCGGTTGCGCGCGGCCGCGACCGGAGGCAGGTTCCTGAACCTGTTCTGCTACACCGCCAGTGCCACCGTGCAGGCGGCGGCGGGCGCCGCGGCGCATACCCTCAGCATCGACCTGTCCAGGCCCTACCTGGATTGGGCGGCGCAGAACTTCGCGGCCAACGCGTTGGCGCGCGGGCAGCATGAGCTCTTGCAGGCCGATTGCCGGGAGTGGTTGGGCGCGGCGCCGGGCGCCGCCTGGGATCTGATTTTTCTCGATCCGCCGACGTTTTCAAATTCCAAGCGGATGGCCGGCGTGCTCGATACGCAGCGCGATCACGCCGCGCTCATCGAACAGTGCATGCGGCTGCTGGCCCCTGGCGGGCTGTTGCTGTTTTCGACCAATGCACAGCGCTTCAGGCTCGATGAAGCCCTGTCCGAGCGCTGGCAGGTCAAGGACATTTCCGCTGCGACGATCCCCTTCGACTTCAGGCGCAGCCCGCACATACACCGCGCCTACGAACTGCGCGCGAAAGCTTGAGGGAGAACCCGCCCGGTCCGCACCGGGTGCAGACCGTCGCCCAGCGCCGCTAGGGTGAAGTGCTGGCGCCGCCGCCGCCGTCGTCGGCGGCGTTCAGCTTGTCGGCGGCCACCTGCTTGGCCGCCTCGACCTGTTGCTGCATGCGCTGTTCGGTCTGCTGTCCCTGCTTGGCCTGTTCCGCCGCACTGGAGGCGGCGCCGACGCCGGTCGCAGCGGTTTCCGCCAGCCCGCAGGCGCTCAAGGCCAGTCCGGCCAGCATCGCAATGAGAGTTCTGTACATAGCGCCTCCGATGACTGCCCGTACCTATAGTCGAGGCGGCCGCCCCGGGCAACCGTCGGGGTGCGGTTTTGTGCACTGATCCACGCGCCGGGCCGCACGGGGAATCCTGAACGGCAGATGAACCGGGTGGTTCAGATCCGGTTCAGCGCGTGGCCCTGAAACTGCGGTCCCGTGTTTCATACTCCACGAGGCCGTCATGAATAATTGGATTCTGGCATTGGGTGCAACTGCAGCGCTGGGTGCGGCGGGCGCCGCCACCGCCTACAACGGTTCGCAGCGCGATGACTACGGTCGAGGTTTCAGTTCCGGCGCCTATGTGGGCCTGAGCCTGGGACAGCTGCGCTACGACGAAGCCGGGCTGGATACGATCACGCCGACCATGGGCGTGCTGACGATTGGCGCGCCGCTGAGCCCCAATCTCGCGCTCGAGGGGCGCATCGGTGGTGGACTTGGCCGCGGCGATACGAACGGCTTTGGCGTCGATCTGGACTATCTCGTGGCAGGCTACCTGAAGGGCTCTTTGCCTCTCTCGCCCGGCATGTCGCTCTATGGCCTCGGCGGTGTGGCCGGTGTCGACCTGAAGCGCGATTTCGGCGTGGGCGAAACGCATGATTCGGGGTTTTCCTACGGACTTGGGATGGATTTCGACCTGTACGGGGGCACGCGCCTCAATCTGGAATGGACACGCCTCGCCAGTGGCAACGATCTCGGTTTCGACTACCACGTCGATGAGGCCTCGATCGGCGTCGCCTGGCGGTTCTAGGCCCTGATCGCAGCGCCTAGAGCAGATCGCGCAGCCGGAACCACAGCATCGCGAGCACCAGGGCGGGGCGACGCAGCAGCGCGCCCCCCGGAAAGTCACGGTGTGCGATGCGCGCGAACAGGTCGAATCTTCCGGCGCTGCCGGCAATGGCCTCGGCGGCCAGGACGCCCGCGATGCCGGTCAGCGCGACGCCATGGCCGCTGAAGCCCTGCAGGTACCAGACGTTGGGTTCCAGGCGTCCGAAGTTGGGCGCGCGGTTCATGGTGATATCGACGTATCCGCCCCAGTGATACTCGATGCGCGCCTGCGCGAGTTGCGGATACACGCGCAGCATCCGCGCCCGCGTGGCCGCCACGACTTCGAAACCTTCGATCCCCGAGTAACTCACGCGGCCGCCGAACAGCAAGCGGTGATCGGCGGAGCGGCGAAAATAGTCGATGATCCAGTTCAGGTCGGAGACGGCGGCATTGTTGCCGATCAGTTCGCGCGCGCGCGCCTCGCCGAGCGGCTCCGTCGCGATGATGAAGGTGCCGACGGCCATGATCCTGCGGGCCAGCGCCGGCGCCAGTGATCCCAGATAGGCGTTGCCTGCGAGCAGCAGGTGCTGGCAGCGCACCTCGCCACTCACGCCCGAGCCCGCGGTGCGCACGCGTACCGTGCTCCCCGCTGCGCTGTAGCTGATGGCGCGCGTCCCTTCGTACAGCAGGGCGCCGGCGCCCTGTGCGGCGCGCGCCAGCCCCAGCGTATAGCGCAGGGGATGCAGGTGGCCGCTGCCCGGATCGTAGAGCCCGCCCAGGTAGCGTCGCGTGGCCAGTAGCGCGTCCAGTTCACTGCGCGCGATGAGGCGGGTGCCGCCGTAACCGAGTTTTTCGAGCACTTCCTGTTCAATGGCGAGCTCGGCGATCTGCCGCGCCTTGTTGGCCACCTGCAGGTGGCCGTCGACCCAGTCGCAGTCGATGGCGTAGCGGGCAATGCGCTGGCGCAACAGCCGGACGCCCTCGACCGTGACATCCCAGATCGCACGCGCGTCGGCGGGCCCGACGAGCCGCTCCAGCGCGGCCTGGCCCTTGGACACACCCGGAAGCACCTGGCCGCCGTTGCGTCCGGAGGCGCCCCAGCCCGTCCGCTGCTCTTCCAGCAGGACCACCTTGAGGCCCTTTTCAGCCAGCTGGATGGCCGCGGAACAGCCCGCCATCCCGGCGCCCACAATGCAGACATCCGCCGCCACGGTCGTATCCAGGGGCGGGGCGGGGGCCGGCAGGGCCGCCGTGGCGCTGTAGTAGCTTTCGGGGTAAGGGGCAAGGGGTTGCGGCATCGCGCAAGGATACCTGCACCGGCTCTCATCGACAATAAAACCTTATAAAACAGGTAATTAAGCCCCTTCCTGAGCGCCCGGAAAACCCGCAGAACTGCCATTTGCCCAGCCCTGCGCCACCGCGCCTATGGTCTAATGGTGCGTTCAGCTTCCCCCGTCGGCTCACCGCCCGCGCCTGCGCGGTCAGCCGGAGCCGCCTGCATGTCTGCCAAACGCCCATTGATCGGAATTCCTGCCGACCGACGCCTGCTGGGGCCACAGGCCTACCACCTGGCGGCAGAAAAGTACGTCACGGCGGCGCTGGATGCGGCGGGGGCGATTCCGGTCATCGTGCCGGCGATCGGCCGGGAACTGCATTACGAGGGCCTGTTTGATTCGCTGCACGGGCTGCTGTTCATGGGCAGTCCCTCGAACGTCGAGCCGCACCACTATGACGGGGAACCGAGCGACGCCGGGACCCTGCACGATCCGCATCGTGACGAGACCACCCTGCCGTTGATTCCGCAGGCGGTGGCGGACGGCGTGCCGGTGCTGGGAATCTGCCGTGGCTTTCAGGAGATCAATGTCGCCTTTGGCGGCACGCTGTGGCAGAAGCTCCACGAAGTGCCCGGGCACCTCGACCACCGCGAGGCGAAGGACCAGCCCATCGAGCGCCAGTACGCGCCCGTGCATGAAGTCACGCTCGAGCCCGGTGGGCAGTTGCAGCGGCTGGCGGGCGGTGCGGAGCGCCTGCAGGTGAATTCGCTCCATGGCCAGGGCGTGCGCGAACTCGGCAGCGGGCTCAGCGTGGAGGCGCGCGCGAGCGATGGGGTGATCGAGGCCTTCCGGGTCACGGCGGCGCGCAGCTTTGCGATCGCCGTGCAGTGGCACCCGGAGTGGCGGGTGATGGACAACGCCTTCTCGATGGCACTGTTCGCCGCTTTCGGCGCGGCCTGCCGGGAACGGATGTAAGACCTGAAGGTGATTTATGGCCAATGAGATTCAGCAGTTCTTCCGCGACCACGGCATCTCCGAGGTCGAGGCGATCATCCCGGACATGGCGGGCATCGCCCGCGGCAAACTCATGCCGGCGGAAAAATTCGCGGAGGACGCGGGCATGAGGCTGCCCGAGAGCATTTTCCTGCAGACTGTCACGGGCGACTATCCGAGCGACACCTCCTCGGCCATGAGTCCGGCGGAAATCGACATCGTGCTCAAGGCCGATCCGAAGACGGTGCGCGTCGTGCCCTGGGCGGCCGAACCGACCGCGCAGGTGATTCACGATTGTTTCTATTCGGACGGGCGTCGCGTAAGCATGGCTCCGCGCCAGGTGCTGCAGCACGTGCTCGAGCTCTATGCCGAGCGGGGCTGGGAGCCGGTGGTCGCGCCGGAACTCGAGTTCTACCTGGTCGAGCCGAACATCGACGCGGACTACCAGCTCAAGCCGCCGATCGGCCGCTCCGGGCGTGCCGAGCCAGGCCGGCAGTCCTACAGCATTGCGGCGGTCAACGAGTTTGATCCGCTGTTCGACGACGTCTACGCCTTCTGCGAGGCGCAGGACATCGAGATCGACACGCTGATCCACGAGGATGGTCCGGCGCAGATGGAAATCAATCTGCTGCACGGCGACCCGCAAAACCTCGCCGACCAGGCCTTCCTCTTCAAGCGCACCGCGCGCGAGGCGGCGCTGCGCCACAAGATGTACGCGACCTTCATGGCCAAGCCGCACGCCAAGGAGCCGGGCAGCGCGATGCACATCCACCAGAGCGTGGTGGATCGGCAGACCCGCGCCAATATCTTCAGCAATGCCGACGGTACGCCCTCGGCGCTGTTTTTCTCGCACATCGCGGGGCTCCAGCGCTACCTGCCGGCCGCCATGAGCCTGTTCGCGCCCAACGTGAATTCCTACCGGCGCATCGCCCGCGCCTCGCTCGCGCCGATCAACGTGCAGTGGGGCTACGACAACCGCACCGCGGGCCTGCGTGTGCCGGTCTCCGATCCCGAGTCGCGGCGTGTCGAGAATCGCCTCGGGGGCGCCGATGCCAACCCCTATATCGCGATCGCCTCTTCGCTGGCCTGCGGTTATCTCGGCATGGTGCAGAACCTGCGGCCCAGTGAACCGATCTCGGGCAGCGCCCACGATCTGCCCTGGGATCTGCCGCGCTCGCTCGATGACGCGCTCAAGCGCCTGACGGAGTGCCAGCCGCTGGTGCAGCTGCTGGGGCAACCCTTCGTCTCGGCCTACACCATCGTCAAGCAGGCCGAGCACGAGGTGTTCCTGCAGGTGATCAGCTCCTGGGAGCGTGAGCATCTGCTGCTCAACGTCTGAGCCAGTTTCCCTGGAGTTGCGTGCTGGTGTATATAGAAGCAGCCAGAAACCAGCGTCGCCGGCGGGCGGCGCAAAACATCAACGAGCTGCTCTTCAGGCAGGGGCCTGCCAATGATCCCTAAGTCCGGTCGCTACCTGCTCTACACCCTGGCCGGCATCGCGCTGGCCACCTGCAGCTCCCGGCAGGCGCCCGCACCGGCCGCCAGCGCAGGCGCGGCCGCCGCGTCTGCGGGCGCCAGCGAAGAGGAAAAAGTACTCAATGTCTACAACTGGGTGGACTACATTGCGCCCGGCCTGGTGTCCGCCTTCGAGAAGGAATACGGCATCAAGGTCAACTACGACGCTTTCGATTCCAACGAAGTGCTGGAGACCAAGCTCCTGACGGGCAATACGGGCTATGACATCGTCGTGCCTTCCGCCTCGTTCATGGCCCGGCAGATCCAGGCGGGCGTGTTCCAGAAGCTCGACAAGTCGCTGCTGCCGAATCTGAAGAACGTCGATCCCTATTTCGCCAAGCAGATCGACCTGTTTGACCCGGGGCTCGAACACGCAGTGAATTACTTCTGGGGCACCTCGGGCGTGGGCTACAACGTCGGGATGATCAAGGCCGCCATGCCCGAAGCGCCCGTGGACAGCTTCCGCATGTTCTACGACCCGGCCGTGATCAGGAATTTCAAGAGCTGCGGCGTCTCGATCCTCGATGCGCCCGACGAAGTGGTCAACACCGTACTGGTTTTCCTGGGCCGCACCGCCAACAGCGAGGCGCCCGCGGATCTGGCCGCCGCCGAGAAGGTGCTGATGGCGATCCGCCCGTACGTACGCTCCGTCAATTCCGCCAAGTACATCGAGGACCTGGCCAACGGCGAGATCTGCCTGGCGCTCGGCTGGAGCGGCGATGTGCTGCAGGCCGCCTCGCGCGCCAAGGAAGCCGCCAAGGGCAACACCATCAAATACAGCATCCCGAAGGAAGGGGCCGTCGCCTTCTTCGACATGCTGGCGATACCCGTCGATGCCCCGCATCCGCGCAACGCACACCTGTTCATCAACTACCTGTTGCGCCCGGAAGTTGCCGCACGGAATTCGAGCGCCATGCACTATGCCATCAGCAACGCCGCCGCCTACTCGCTGATCGACCCGGTCGTCTACAATGATCGGGGCATCTTTCCGTCAGCAGAGGCCAAGGAGCACATCGTGCCGGACCTGCCGCGCTCGCAGGCCTACACGCGGCTGCTGACCCGCATGTGGACCAGGTTCAAGTCCGGTCGCTGACGCAACCCGGGGAGCAGGACCCGCCGGCCGGCGCCGGCCTGCGGGTAACGCATATGGCTGAACAACGCACCAAGACGCCGGAGCCATGGCTTGATCCGCACGCGGAGGACTACATCCGCATTGAGAACGTCACCAAGCGCTTCGGAAACTTCGTCGCCGTCAACAACGTCTCGCTGCGGGTCTACAAGGGCGAGATCTTCTGCCTGCTCGGTGGCTCGGGCTGCGGCAAGACCACGCTGCTGCGCATGCTGGCCGGTTTTGAGCCACCGACCTCGGGCGCGCTGTTCATCGACGGCCAGAACATGGCGGACATCCCGCCCTATGAACGCCCGGTCAACATGATGTTCCAGTCCTACGCGCTGTTCCCGCACATGACGGTGGCGGGCAATGTAGCCTTTGGCCTGGAACAGGAGAAAATCAAGCGCCCTGAAATCAACCGGCGCGTCGCGGAAATACTCGATATAGTCAAGCTGGGCGAGTACGCGAAGCGCAAGCCGCACCAGCTCTCCGGCGGCCAGCGCCAGCGCGTGGCGCTGGCACGCTCGCTGGTCAAGCGGCCCAAACTCCTGCTGCTCGACGAGCCGCTCGGCGCGCTCGACCGGAAATTGCGCGAGCACACCCAGTTCGAGCTGATCAGCATCCAGGAGAAGCTCGGCGTGACCTTCGTGGTCGTGACCCACGACCAGGAGGAGGCCATGACGCTGGCCTCGCGCGTCGGGGTGATGAATCACGGCGAAATCATCCAGGTCGGCACGCCGCGCCAGATCTACGAATTTCCCGCCACGCGCTTCGTCGCCGACTTCATCGGCTCCGTCAATCTTTTCGAGGGCCAGCTGTCCGAAGATGAGCCGGATCATGTGCGCGTGCGCTGCGAGGAACTGCCGGCCCCGGTGTACGTCGATCACGGCATGAGCGCCCCGCCGCTGGCTCTCTGCTGGGTGGCGATCCGGCCGGAAAAACTGGTGCTCGGCCGCGAGCGGCCCGCCGGCGCCGACAACTGGGCGCACGGCGTCATCCGCGATATCGCCTACATGGGGGATATGTCGGTGTTCATGGTGCGGCTCGATGCGGGTCGCGAAGTGCGGGTCACGCAGGCAAACCGCACGCGCAAGCCCGAGGAGCAGTTCAGCTGGGATGAACCGGTGTACCTCAGCTGGGACGCCTCGAGCCCGGTCATCGGCCTGGGCTGATATGGCGCGACACGCTTACCGTTCCTCCGCATCCCGGCGCCGCGTGCCGCGCCGTTCCGGCCTGACTTCGCCCTGGGCGCCGCTGTGGCAGCTGTTCCAGCGCTTCGGTCCGCCACGCTGGTCCGCCTATGTGCGGGACCACTGGATCGGCAAGCCGCTGGTGACGCTGGTGCCGATGAGCTGGCTGGTGCTGTTCTTCCTGGTGCCTTTCATCATCGTCTTCGGGATTTCCTTCTCCCAGTCCGTCCTGGCCATCCCGCCCTACGAACCGCTGTGGGCCTGGGTGGACGACAAGGTGCTCGCGCTACGGCTCCATCTGGGCAACTACAATTACCTGTTCACCGACACCCTCTACATCAGCTCCTACCTCTACTCGGTCAAGGTGGCGGCCGTGTCGACGCTGCTGTGCCTGCTGCTGGGTTACCCCATGGCCTATGGCATCGCGCGTGCCACGCCGACGGTGCGCAACCTGTTCCTGATGCTGGTGATCCTGCCGTTCTGGACTTCCTTCCTGCTGCGCGTCTATGCCTGGATCGGGCTGCTGAAGAACAACGGCGTGATCAACAACGTGCTCATGTCACTGGGGCTGATCCACGAGCCGATCACGATGATGCAGACCGATTTTGCGGTCTACATCGGCATCGTCTATTCCTACCTGCCGTTCATGATCCTGCCGCTGTTTTCCAACCTGGAGAAGCACGATCGCACGCTGCTGGAAGCGGCGGCCGACCTGGGCTCGCGCCCGTGGAAGGCCTTCATGCGCATCACGCTGCCCCTGTCGGTCCCGGGAATCGTCGCCGGATCGCTCCTGGTGTTCATTCCGGCGGTAGGCGAATACGTGATTCCCTCGCTCCTGGGCCGCACCGACCAGCTCATGATCGGCCGCGTGCTCTCGGATGAATTCTTCGCGAACCGCGACTGGCCGGTGGCCAGTGCCGTGGCCATCGCCATGCTGGTGCTGCTGGTGGTGCCGATCGTGATCTTCCAGCGCTACCAGAACCGCGAGCTGGCGCACAAATGATCGGGGGCCGCAAATTCTTCGTGCCGACCATGCTGGCCTTCGGCTTTGCGTTCCTCTACGTGCCGATCCTGTCGATGATGTTCTTCTCCCTCAACAACTCGAGGCTGGTCACGGTCTGGGACGGCCCGCACTCGCCGACGCTCAAGTGGTACGGACTGCTGTTCCAGAACCGCCAGATCATGGGTGCCGCCTGGCTGTCGATCAAGATCGCGACGATGAATGCCTGCGTATCGGTGGTGCTGGGCACTCTGGCCGGCCTGGTGCTGGCGCGCTTCGGGCGTTTCCGCGGCCGCACGCTGCTGGCGGCCATGACCACCGCACCGCTGGTCATGCCCGAGGTGATCACGGGACTTGCCATGCTGCTGCTGTTTGTCGCCATGGAGCAGCTGATCGGCTGGCCGGCTGGGCGCGGCATCACCACCATCACGATTGCGCACATCACCTTCTCGATGTCCTACGTCACGGTCATCGTGCAGTCGCGCCTTGCGAATTTCGACGATTCGCTTGAGGAGGCGGCCATGGACCTGGGCGCGCGCCCGGCGAAGGTGTTCTGGCGCGTGACCCTGCCGCTGATCATGCCCGCCATCATCTCCGGCTGGCTGCTGGCCTTCACGCTGTCCTGGGACGACGTGGTGATCTCGCAGTTCGTCGCAGGCCCCAGTTCCACCACGCTGCCGATGGTGATTTTCTCGAAGGTGCGGCTGGGCGTGAGCCCGGACGTCAACGCCCTGGCGACGATCATGGTGCTGATCGTGGCCACGGGCGTGGTGTTTTCGGCGCTGGCGATGCAGAAGCAGGAAAAGCGCCGCCAGCGCGAGATGCAGCTCGCAAACGAATGACGCGCCAGGGAAAGCTCCCGGACGTGGGCACCACGGTGTTTGCGGTGGTCTCGCGCCGCGCGGCCGAGACGGGCGCCATCAATCTCGGCCAGGGATTTCCGGATTACCCCATCGATGCGCGCCTCGCCGAACTGGTGCACCAGGCGATGCGGGCGGGGCACAACCAGTACGCGCCCATGCCCGGGCTGCCCGCCCTCCTGGAGCAGATCGCGGCCAAGCTGCTGCGCGTCCAGGGCGTCAGGGCCGATCCGGACACCGAGATCACCGTGACGCTGGGCGCCACCGAGGCGATCTACTCGGCCATCCAGGCGCTGGCGGGAGCCGGCGATGAAGTCATCGTGTTCGATCCGGCCTACGATTCCTACGATCCGGCGGTGCGCTTCGCCGGCGCGCGCTGCGTGCACGTGCCACTGTTGCCACCGGCATTCCGGCCGGACTGGGAGCGGGTCAGCGCGGCACTCTCGGCGCGCACGCGGCTCGTGATCACCAATTCCCCGCACAATCCGGCCTGCAGCTGCCTCGCGGCGGCCGACCTGGATGCGCTCGCCGAACTGCTGCGCGGTCGCGACTGCACGCTGCTCGCAGACGAGGTCTATGAACACATGGTGTTCGACGGCGCGCGCCACGCCAGCGTGCTGGCGCACCCGGAGCTGCGCGCGCGCAGCGTCGCGGTCTATTCCTTCGGCAAGACGCTGCACGCCACGGGCCTGCGGGTCGGCTATGCCGTGGCCCCCGCGGCGCTCACCGCCGAGCTGCGCAAGGTGCACCAGTTCAACACCTTTACCATCACGACCTGCATGCAGCACGCGATCGCGGAGTACCTGCGCGAGAATCCGGCCTGCGGTGCGGATCTGCCGGCGCTCTTCCAGGGCAAGCGGGACCGGCTGGCCGCGCTCCTCGAGGGCAGCGGCTGGCAAGTGCTGCGCTCGGCCGGCTCGTACTTCCAGCTGGTCGATTACAGCGCGCTGTCAGCGCGGCCCGACGTCGAGCTGGTCAGCGCGCTGATCGATGAAGCGGGCGTGGCCTCCATTCCGCTGTCGGTGTTTTACCGCGAGCCGCCCCCGATGAGGCTGCTGCGCCTGTGCTTTGCCAAGCGCGACGAGACGCTGGTGGAGGGCGCCCGGCGCCTCGGCGCCTGGGCTGCGCGGCAGCGTACAATGCGCTGATGGAAAAGAGCACGCGCCTCAACCATCCGCCGGAGGTGGTGGTGCCCGCCGACAACCACCCGGTCGTCGCGCCGATTCACCAGAGCGTCAAGTTCGAATTCGACACGGTCGCCGAGACCGAGCGCCACCAGCGCGGGGAGCGGCCGGGCTTCCATTACCTGCGCTCCTCGAACCCCACGACCCGCCAGCTCGAGCTCACGCTGGCCGGACTGCAGGGGCGCGCGGAGTGCATCGTCTGTGCCTCCGGTGTCGCGGCGATCAATGGCGCGTTGTTCGCGCTCACCCGGCAGGGCGATCATGTGCTCTGCTTCATCGAGAGCTACGGCGCAACGCGCCACTTCATCCGGGGCAGCCTGGCGCGCTTCGGGGTGCGCCACACGCTCCTGTCGATCGAGGACCTGGCGGGCATCGGGCAGCTGCTGGCCTCGACACCGACGCGGCTCGTGATCTTCGAGTGCCCGACCAACCCGGTCAGCAAGATCGCCGATCTCGCGGCGATCTGCGCCCTGGCGCGCCAGCACGGCGCACTCACGCTGCTCGATAACACTTTTGCCGGGCCGCACCAGCACGGCGGGTATGACATCGACCTGTACCTGCACAGCCTGACGAAGTTCGCGGCCGGGCACGGCGATGTCATGGGCGGCGCCGTCATTGGCAGCGCGGAGCTCGTCGGCCGGATGCGGCGCGATTTCACGCTGCTCGGCGCGGTGCTCGATCCGCACGCGGCTTTCCTGGTGCAGCGTGGCCTGAAGACTTATTTCGTCCGCTACCGCGAACAGTCGGCCAGCACCCAGCGGATTGCCGAATTCCTGCTCACCCATCCGGCCGTCAGCCAGGTCCGGTATCCCGGCCTGGTCTCTCACCCGCACCACGAGCTGGCGCGCCGCCAGATGAGCGAGTTCGGCAGCGTGCTGAGTTTTGAGGTGCGCGGCGGCGCGGAAGCCGCTGGGCGCTTTGCCGAGGCCCTGCAGCTGTTCGCAATGGCGGCCAGCCTCGGTGCCACCGATTCCCTGGTGCTGCCGCCGCAGATGATCGGGACACGCGACCTGAGCCCGGAGCAGTTGCGGCTATCGGGCATCAGTCCCGGTACGGTGCGCCTCTCGATCGGGCTGGAGGACAGCGCCGATCTGCTGGCCGACCTGGTGCAGGCCCTCGCAGCGGCCGCTTGAGCGCCTGCCGGTGAGCCGCCCGCCGCTACGGCATGGGCGGCAGACCCGCGAGTGCGTGCACACCGAAGGCCACGAGCAGCACGGCCGACACCCAGTTGACCGCGCGTAGCCAGTTCACGTTGAGGCGCGAGCGCAGCAGGCTGGTAGCGGTACTCAGCGTCAGCCACCACAGCGCCGAACCGAGGAAAATCCCGGCGACCAATGCCGCTGCGGTGCCGTAGGCGGGCCGTGTACCCAAGCCGAGCCCGGCAAACACCGCCGTGAAGGACATGATGGTCATCGGGTTGGCCAGCGTCAGCAGCAGGGTCGAGAAGAAGGCGCTGTGCAGCGTCCCGGGCCCGGCGCCCGCCGCGCGTGCGAGCGGGCGCGCCAGCGCCGTGCGAACGCCGAGATAACACAGGAACACGCCACCACCGAGCGTCAGCCAGAACTGCTGCGCCACCAGAAATCCGGCCAGGAACGCCAGGCCAAACCCGGCGATCACGCCGTAGCCGGCATCCGCGGTTGCCGCCCCCAGGCCCGAGGCCAGCCCGTAGCGCTGGCCGTCAGTGAGGGTGCGGCGGATGCACAGCAATCCGATCGGACCCACCGGCGCGGCGATGGCCAGGCCCACCGCCATGCCCTTGAGGAGCGCGGCGATCATGCGCGCGGGGCGGCCCTGTTCAGAAATTCCCGATCAGGGCGTCCGCGAATTCGCTGCATTTCACTTTCTTGGCGCCGTCCATCAGGCGCGCGAAATCATAGGTGACCACTTTCTGGCCGATCGTCCGGTCCATCGCCGTGACGATGGCGTCTGCCGCCTCGGTCCAGCCGAGGTAACGCAGCATCATCTCGCCCGAGAGAATCACTGAGCCCGGATTCACCTGGTCGAGATTGGCGTATTTTGGTGCCGTGCCGTGGGTGGCTTCGAAGACCGCGTGGCCGGTGAGGTAATTGATGTTGGCGCCCGGCGCGATGCCGATGCCACCGACCTGCGCCGCCAGAGCGTCCGACAGGTAGTCGCCGTTCAGATTCAGGGTGGCGACAACATCGAAGTCCTCGGCGCGGGTCAGCACCTGCTGCAGCGTGATGTCGGCGATCGCGTCCTTGATGAGGACCTGGCCGGCTTTAAGGGCCTGCGCCTGTTCGGCGTTCGCGGCCGCCTCGCCCCGGGCTGCCTTGGTACGTTCCCACTGGGTCCAGGTGTAGACGCGCCCGCCGAAGTCGCGCTCCGCCAGCGCGTAGGCCCAGGAGCGGAAGGATCCTTCGGTGAATTTGAGGATGTTCCCCTTGTGGACGATCGTCACGCTCTTGCGGCGATTGGCGAGGGCGTACTCGACCGCGGCGCGGAACAGCCGCTCGGTCCCTTCGCGCGAGACATTCTTGAGACCGATCCCGGAGCTCGCCGGAAATCGGATCCGGGCATAGTGCTTGGGAAAATTACTCTTCAGATAATCGATGAATTTGCGGTTGTCTTCACTGCCTTCCTCGAACTCGATGCCGGAATACAGGTCCTCGGTATTTTCGCGGAAGATCACCATGTCGACCTTCTCGGGCGACTTGACCGGGGAGGGCACGCCCTTGAACCAGCGCACCGGCCGCAGGCAGACGTACAGGTCGAGCATCTGGCGCAGAGCGACGTTGAGCGAGCGGATGCCGCCGCCCACCGGCGTGGTGAGCGGTCCCTTGATCGAGACCAGGTACTCGCGGCAGGCGGCGACCGTTTCATCGGGGAGCCAGCTATTGAAGGCCTGGTGGCTCTTTTCGCCCGCGTAGACTTCCATCCATTCAATCCTGCGCTTCTGGCCATAGGCCCTGGCGACGGCTGCATCCATGACCCGCACGCTGGCGCGCCAGATATCCGGACCCGTGCCGTCTCCCTCGATGAAGGGAATGACCGGATGATCGGGCACCATCAGCCTGCCAGCGCTGATGGAGATCTTCTGGCCGGCAGGTGGTGGCGTGGGCTTTGCAGTGGTAGGCATCGTCATGGGAATTCGCGGCTCTGGTGGCGGGAAAAGGCGGATCAAAATGCTATCACACGCACCGGTCCGGCCGCTTTGGCGATGCGGCGCGCTGGCGCCTAACCGGGCAAAGCGGCACACTGCCGCGCCATGAGGAACGCTGGATCCGCGCTGCCGAGCCTGCCCGCCGTGGATGGCTTTCGCATGCCCGGGGAGTTCGAAGCACACGAGCGCAGCTGGCTCATCTGGCCCGAGCGTCCCGACATCTGGCGGGAGCGGGCGCTGCCCGCGCAGCAGGCCTTCGCGCTGCTTGCGGCGGCGATCGCGCGCTTCGAGTCCGTGACGGTCGGTGCCTCGCCGCGCCAGCTCGCCTTCGCGCGCGCCGCGCTCCTGCCGCAGATCCGCGTGGTGGCGTTGCCCAACGACGATGCCTGGGTGCGCGACACGGGTCCGACCTTCGTGGTGAATGCCGCGGGGCAGCGGCGCGGCGTCGACTGGCGCTTCAACGCCTGGGGCGGTTTGTATTCGGACTGGGCGCGCGACGATGCGGTGGCGCGGCGTGTCCTGGCCCTCCAGCACTGCGCGCGCTATCGGGCGCCGATGATCAATGAAGGCGGGGCCATCCATACGGACGGGGAGGGCACGCTCCTGGTCACCGAGCAATGCCTGCTGAACCCGAATCGCAATCCGCGCCTGAGCCTGTTCCGCATCGAGCAGCTGCTGCGCTCCTACCTGGGTGCAGAGCGGATCATCTGGCTGGGCGCGGGCGTGATCAATGACGAAACCGGCGGGCACATCGACAATCTGGCCTGCTTCGCGCGGCCGGGCGAGGTGTGCCTGGCCTGGACCGATAACCGGCGCGACGCTCAGTACAGGGTTTCGCGCGACGCCCTGGACCGGCTCGCCGCGGCGCGCGACGCCCGTGGACGGAGGCTGCGCGTGCACAAGCTTCCGATGCCGGGGCCGCTGTTCATGACCGCCGCGGAGGCGGCCGGCATCGCACGGCGGCCCGGCACTCGCCGCGTGCGCGCGGGACACCGCCTGGCGGGGAGCTACGTCAATTTCTACCTGGCCAACCGCGCGGTGATCGCCCCGCTGCTGGACCCGCGCACCGATGCGCGCGCCCTGCAGGTGCTGCGGCGCGTGTTTCCGGAGCGGCGCGTACTCGGCGTTCCGGCGCGTGAATTGCTGCTCGGCGGCGGCAATATTCATTGCCTCACGCAACAGGTGCCCGCGGCGCGTCCACGCCCGCGCGCGCCCGCGCCGCGATCCAGGGGAACCTAGCGGTGGCAGCGCCGCACCACGACCTGGCAAGACGGCTCAAGCTCCGCAAGGGCGGTCGCGCCACCTTAAGCGAGTCAAGCGCAGGGAGCACGCTGGGTTGGGAGGAGGGGCCGGCCCGCGAAGCGAGCCGGAAAATCGCGGCAGAGCTCGCCGAACTGCAATACCAGCTCTATGCCGACGGCCGCTACGGCGTGCTGGTGGTGTTGCAGGCCATCGATGGCGGCGGCAAGGACGGCACGATCCGGCACGTATTCTCGGCCTTCAATCCTCAAGGGTGCACGGTGAGTGCCTTCAAGGCCCCGGGGCCAGAGGAGCAGCGCCATGATTACCTGTGGCGTGTCCACCAGCATGTGCCGCCACGCGGCGAGATCACGGTATTCAACCGTTCGCATTATGAAGAGGTGCTGATCGCACGGGTCGACTCGCTCGTGCCAAGAGAAATCTGGCAGAAGCGCTACCGCCAGATCAACGAATTCGAGCGCATGCTGGTCGAGAATGACATTCGGGTCGTGAAGATTTTCCTGCACATCAGCAAGGCGGAGCAGCGCCGTCGCTTCGAGGAGCGCATCCGCGAGCCGCGCAAACAGTGGAAATTCGACCCGCAGGACCTCGTGAAGCGCGCGCAATGGGCGAGCTACCGGCAGGCCTTCGGCGACATGCTGCTTCGCTGCAACCGGAAACACGCGCCCTGGTACGTCGTGCCTGCGGATCACAAGTGGCTGCGCGATCTTGCGGTCGGAAAGATCCTGCTCGCGCAGCTGCAATCGCTGCGGCTGCGTTTTCCGCGGCCCCGCTTCAACCCGCGGAAGATGCGCGTCCGCTGAACATGCGCCTGACGGCACTCATACTGGCTGGATGGCTGCTGGCGGGCTCAGCGTGGAGCGCCCCTGTAGCCGGTGAGGCGGCAGTCGAGCCAGCCGCGCCAGGCGCACCAGCCGCGCCGGCCGCGGCCTCGGCGCCGGATGCGCCGCGGCCGCGCATCGGCCTGGTGCTGTCCGGAGGCGGTGCGCGCGGCGCGGCGCATATCGGGGTGCTGAAGGTGCTGGACGAGTTGCACCTGCACGTCGATGCCATCGCCGGCACCAGCATGGGCGCCGTGGTCGGCGGCCTGTACGCCAGCGGCATGAGCGGCCGGCAGATCGAGGAGCTGTTCACCTCGGTTGACTGGCAGGACGCTTTCAGCGATCGCCCGCGCCGGGCGGACCTGGGATTCCGGCGCAAGCAGGAAGACCGCGACTTCCTGGTCAATCTGCCGCTCGGCGTCCAGGGCCACAGGCTGCAGATACCCACGGGCCTGATCCAGGGACAGAAACTCACCCAGCTGCTGCGCCGCGCGACACTGCCGGTCGCGAGCGTCAGCCGCTTCGATGATTTTCCGACGCGCTTTCGCGCCGTCGCGACCGACCTGGAATCAGGCGCGGCCGTCATCATGGACTCGGGCGATCTGACCACCGCGCTGCGGGCGAGCATGTCGGCGCCGGGATTCCTCGCCCCGGTGGAGCGCGACGGCCGGCTCCTGGTCGATGGTGGCCTGGTGGAAAACCTGCCGATCGATGTGGCGCGCAACATGGGTGTGGACGTGCTGATCGTCGTAGATGCAGGCTTTCCGCTGCAGACGCGCGACCGGCTCAACTCCCTGACCAGCGTCTCCAACCAGGCCCTGGCGATCCTCGTGCGGCGCGATGTCGAGCGCCAGCGTGCCACGCTGGGCCCGCGCGATCTGCTGCTGGAGCCGGCGCTGGGCCAGCGCAATTCCTACGATTTCAGCGCCGTGCCACGCAGCGTGCAGGCCGGCGAGGAGGCGGCACGCGCCGTGCTGGGGCAACTCAGCGCACTGGCGGCACCGGCCGCGCCCGCCGCGGGCACGACTGAGCTCACGGCAGAGAATGCGCCGGGGCCCGTTCCGGCGCCTGTCCCGGTCGTAAGGTTCATCAGCACCGACGCCGCTTCGGCCCGCTATGCGGGCCTGCTGCGCGAGGTGTTTGCTGATCAGCTGGGCCAGCCCCTGCAACCCGAACTCGTCGCCCGGCGCATCGCCGACATCTATGGCCGCGGCAATCTCGAGCAGCTCGACTACCGCCTGGTGCATGCCGGAAATGGCGACCAGGGCCTGGAATTCACCGCGCGGCGCAATTCCTGGGGCCCGAACTACCTGCGGCTGGGCCTCTCGCTCCAGGATGATTTCGCGGGCAACAGCACCTTTAACGCCGCCATGCGCCTGTCCTTCACCGAACTGAACGCGTTGAACGCCGAATCGGTCCTGGACCTGCAGATCGGCGCTTCACCGCGGGTTGGTATCGAATTTTACCAGCCGCTATCCGCGTGGCACCGCTACTTCGTGGCGCCGCACCTGCTCGGGCAGGCCCATGACCTGCCGCAGCTCGATGCCGCCGGGACGAGGATCGGCACGTTCCGTGTGCGCAGCTTCGAATATGGCGTCGACCTCGGCCGCGAGTTCGGCAATTGGGGTGAACTGCGCGGCGGCGTCGTGGACAGCCGCGGCACCACCAGCGTGCGCCTCGGTGATTTCAGCACGCCCGAGACTTCCTATCACGCGCGCGCCGGCTTCCTGAACTTCAACTACGACCGGCTCGACAGCAGCAACTTTCCACGCAGCGGCCAGGCACTCAGCTTAGGGCTGCGCTTCGAGGAGCAGGTGCGGGGCGCTCCCGTCTCCGACCTGCTGACCTTGGACTGGCGCGGCGCATGGTCGCGCGGCAAGAACACCGGCCTGCTGTGGCTATCGGGCGGCAGCACCATTGGCGGGAGCGACACCAATGTGCGCAGCTTTTTTCCGCTGGGCGGCTTCCTGAGCCTGTCGGGACTCCCGTCGCAGTCGCTTGCCGGGCCGCACTATGCGATTGCGCGTGCGCTGTATTTTCGCAGCGTGGGAAGCGGTGGCGAGGGTGTCCTCAACGTGCCGGCCTACGCCGGACTGTCCTTCGAGCTGGGCAACGTCTGGACGGCCCGGAGCGATCTGAGCTTCAGCTCGGCGCGCCGCGATGTGGCATTGTTCTTCGGCGCCGACACTTATATCGGGCCAGTCTACCTGGCCGCGGGCTACGACGAGAGCGGGGTCACGGCCTTCTATCTGTTTCTGGGCCGCAGTTTCTGAGTGCTACAGCCCGCGGCTGGAGGCGAGGTTCTCCACCTTGGCGAACACCAGCGCGGGCCGGTCGCCGGGCCGTGAATATTCGTGCTTGCGGCTCATCTCCAGCAGGGCCGCGTCGCGCTCCGCCACGGTGCGATACCAATGCGTGCGCTGCCAGTCGGCGCCGCACAATGCGCCAAAGGGATCGAGGGCCCGCAGGCTGACTCGCAATCCATAGGGACGCGGCTCTATAGTGGGAGGACGCGTGAGGTTGTGTGTATTTGAAATGCCCATCGGGTCGCCATTCTAGCGGCAATGGTCGTGGCTGACTAAGATCGAGTGGAGGAGGGGCGATGAGCGCGCAGCTTGAAACGATGAATCACTTCGTCAATGGGCACACCATCCGGCCGCCGTTTCCGGCTGGCCTCAAGCAGGCCGTGTTCGGCATGGGATGCTTCTGGGGCGCCGAGCGCCTGTTCTGGGAGCAGCGCGGCGTCTACACCACGGCCGTGGGCTATGCCGGCGGCACCAGCGCCGACCCCGACTATCGCCAGGTCTGCAGCGGCCGGACCGGGCACGCGGAAGTGGTGCTCGTGGTCTACGATCCGGCGGCGATTTCCTATCAGAAGCTGCTGCAGGTGTTCTGGGAGTCACATGACCCGACCCAGGGCATGCGGCAGGGCAACGACATCGGCACCCAGTACCGCTCGGTCATCTTCTGCAGCGATGCCGCGCAGCGCGCGGCGGCCGAGGCCAGCCGGAGCGAATACGCGGAGGCGCTGAAGGCTGCGGGCCGCGGGCGCATCACCACCGAGATCGGCGATGCTCCGCCGTTCTATTACGCCGAGGACTATCACCAGCAGTACCTGGCGAAAAATCCGGATGGGTATTGTGGGATCGGGGGCTGTGGGGTTGCCTTCAAGCCCGTGGACTCAGCCGTTGCGGAAAAGGCGTAGGCGACGGCGCTCCAGACTGGTTGATTGCAGCCCATGACACTCGAAAACTCATTTTACCTGGCGCAGATCGTGGCTTCGGTGGGCGTCGTCGTGTCCCTGGGCTTCATCAGTGTTCAGATCCGGGCGAATACCGCCGCACTGCAGCGTAGCGAGCACAATTCGACGATGGCGCAATGGACCGTGATCCGCATGGCCATTGCCCGGCATCGCGACATCGCCGTGTTGATGACCGAGGGCCTCCACGGTGAGATTGCGCTGGATGCGCCTGACCAGCTGAGACTGGAGCAGCTCCTGCAGGAAAACTCCTGGGCCGCCTTCCACATCTGGGACAGGACCCAGCGCGGTATCTTTCCCAAAGGAACCTTTGAATTGACGGGCGGCGTACTGCTGTGCGGATTGCTGAGGACGGTGCGCGGCGGCGCCTGGTGGCGCAGCGCCAAGCATCTGGGCTTCATTCCCGGATTCGTCACGGATGTCGACGCAATGCTCGCCAAGGAGGTTCCGGATGCGGAACCGCGATGATCGTCACGGCACATTCTCGATCTTCACGATGCTGCCTTTGGCCTGCGGATCGTTAGGATCCTTCACGACGGTCACATAGAGGTATTTCCCGCCCTCGCCGAAGGCAACATTGGTCGTGCCATCGCCCGCGGTGATCGGGAACATGTGCAGCAGCCGGCCTTCCGGCGAAATCTTCAATATCTTTCCGCCGGACCATTGGGCAACATACATATTGCCCCTGGGATCGATCTTCATGCTGTCCGGCCCCAGCCACCAGGACCTGACCTTGTCGGGTATCAGCAGGTTCAGCAAAGCGTAGTTCGATCGATGGCCAAGCGAGCCGTCACCATTGACGTGGAATTTCAGAATGCAATTGCCCACGGTTTCGCTGACGTAGAGAGTCTGCTGATCGGGTGAGACACCAATGCCGTTGGCGTAATTAAGATCGTTGGCGACCTCGACCCATTTCTGGCTGGCAGGGGCGCGATAAACGATCTTGCCCACCACGGTGGTCGGAACGCTTTCGTAGGGACCAAACACCGTGGCGTAGGCGCCGCCATTGGCGGTGACCACAATGTCGTTGACACCACCGCTGAACTTCGTCCCCTTATCGTCGGCGTCCCATCGATGCAGTTGCTTGCCCGTCAGGTCGAGTTCGAGGATGGCACCACGATCTTCAGTGCAGGCGACCAGAAAGGTCTGCTGCCGGGTGAGGGCCAGCCCGTTGTGCCCGCAGCCTGCCAGCTGATTCAGCACGGTGATCTTCTTGCCGTCCCACTTGGACAGTGTGTTCGAAACCCAGCCCACGAAATAGAGATCATGGCCGATGTACAGGGGGCCCTCGGGCCCCAGGAGGCCCGTGACCACGGTCTCTTCGCCCGCCACGGTGGCGGCAGCGGCGCACGATGCGATGAAGACCAGGCAGCAGCCCCAGATTTTCTTCACGATAGCGCCTCCCCGATCCGCGCCACTCAGTATTCGGTCGCTGGGGCAGGGCCGATCGCGGCGATTTCCTTCAGCACGGCGGCACGGGTGGCCAGCACGCCGGCCATCGGCGTGTGCCGGTTGGCCGCGACTTCCTGCTCGCGAAATTGCGGGGTGGCACTGCCGAGCTCGTCAGCATCGAACTGCGCGACAACCCAGTTGAGCACGGCGGCCAGTTGTGCATCGCTCAGCATCGAATTGGCGGCGCCAGGAACACGCAGCACGTAGCGGCGCCCCTCCGCGTTGTTCATGAAGCGGACCAGCGAGTGCGCGAGCGGTGGCACCTTGCCGGGCACACCCTGCGCGCTGGCGCCATGACAGCCCATGCAATGCAGGGCGTAATCCTGGGCAGGGCCGGCCCGCGCGGCAGCGCCCGCCGCCGCCGTGGCACCCAGCAGCGCCACGGGCAAGAGCCATCGATTCACGGGCCCGAAGATCCCAGTATGACCGATACCGTGCAGTGATAGTCCGAGCCGGTATTGGCCATGCACCAGTTGACGTCGTTGTTGCGGCTCAGCCGGTACAATGGTCGTTCGCGTTCATTGCGGTAGCAGTCGCAGTTGCCGCAGCTCGCCTTGCCGCAACAATCGTTGTACGACACGATGTAGTCGCGTCCGTCCGCAGGATTGTGGCAGGTGCCGATCCAGGAGACCACGGACTGCTGTGTGCCGGGCGGGCAGCTGTGCGAACTGCCGCCGCAGCAGGAGCACAGGAAGCCGTCGATCGCGCAGTACTTCCAGTACTCGCAATTCTGCTGATCTTCGGTGTAGGGCTTGCCGGCGGATTTGCCCTTGGCGGGCGACCCTTCCGGCCCAGTGGCGGCCTCGGCGCGCTGGATGCGATCGATCGGCAGGAGAGGTATGAGCAGCGAGCCGGTGAGGATCCGGCCCAGGACGCCGATGAAGCTGCGGCGCGAAGTGCGTTGCGCCAGCGAGCGGGCAGAACTTTCGACGATTCGATCTAGCCGCTGCATGGTATTCGCCCTAGGGATTGAGGATCTGCCACGGGGTCTGGCCCAGGTTCGTGTCGGTGTGGCGCAGCTGACCGGTCAAGGCATCCACGGTGGCCACGGCGGCGGGATTGTCGCTCGCCAGGAACAGCAGCGGGGACTCGTCCTGCGAGACCTGCAGTGCCGAGACGGGTCCGAGTTTCAGCGCGGCGACCGGCCAGCGGGCGATGCGACGGTGCGTGCCCAGATCGAACACCCAGATTTCAGTGCCACCTTTCTTGTGGGTGCCTTCCCCGCCGCGATGCATGGTCACATACAGCCGGCCCAGGCGCCGCTGGATGGCGCCCAGCTGCTGGCCGCCGGGGCGCCAGTGACCGGTCTCGGCCGCACTCAGCAGCGACCATGGCAGGTGAAATACGGGCTCGGTTCCGGAAAAATCCACTTCATGCACCTTGCCGAGGAACGACAAAAACGTGTAGCCCTGATTGGTCGGTATGCCCTGCACGAAGAGCGGGTCGGTCTCGACGTCAAAAAACGTGTCTGAAAGCGCGCGCGACACTTCGTTGCCTTGCGCATCGAGGGTCACCGTGAGCAGCCGGCCGCTGTCACAGATCGAGGAGACATGATCCGGTCCCCACGGGATCACCAGCACGCAGCCGGCCGTGTCGATCTCGCCCAGCACTTTCCTCGCCGCCGGATCCAGCACACCGAAGGAAGCCGCCGGCGTGATGTAGGCGGCGTATAGAAAATGGCTGTCGCTGGAATACCCAAGATTAAAGTACGTGGGGGTGGCCTGCGCGCGCTTGGCAGGCAGGACAATCTCGCCGGTGAGGGCGAGCGTCGTCATGTCCGTAAACTCCACGACGTCGATGCGATCGCCGTGGCCGCCGCGTGCGAAGTAGGTGGTGCCGACCGCCATCGTATTGCGATCCGGGGACAGGGTGACGCCGGGAAAGAATCCGGCATCGATCTGGCCCAGATGGCCGTGCGTGTCGGCGTCGTAGAGGCGCACGCGCGAATCGGTCTCGTTCATGAACGCGGAGTCCACGACATAGATCCAATGCGGAGTGCGCGCCGGGAGCGGTTCCATGCCGAATTGCTCGGGCGGCAGCGGATCCGAAGCGGCCGCCCAGCCACTGGCCATCATGGCCAGGAGCGCCGCCCATGCCTGAAAGCTCCGCATCTGCAACTCCCCGTGTGGCGCGCGCCCGATCCCCGTGCAGCGATTGTCGCATAATATAAGGCAGACACGACACAGCATAAGGTGCAGGCGATGCAGGCGTTCCGGGCCGCTCAATGACGGCTGATGTCCGGCTCGATCCGGCGCTCGCAATCCTGATTGTGTGCGGCGCCAGCGCGCTGTTCGCGCTCGCGGCGGTCCACAAGCTGCGCGACGCGCGGGAGTTCGGCGCGGCTTTTGCCAACTATGGCCTGCCCCCGGCGCTGCTGCGACTGAAGCTGTCGTGGGCGATACCGGTGCTGGAGCTTGGCGTGGCGGTTGGATTGTGGGTGCCTCCTTGCGCTGTGGCCGCGGTGCTGCTGGCCGTCGCCTTGCTGCTGGCCTACAGCGCGGCGATCGCGCTCAACCTCCTGGCGGGCCGCACCGGCATTGCCTGCGGCTGCGGCGGTCCGGATCCGGAGCAGCCGATCGCCTGGTGGATGGTCTGGCGCAATCTGCTGCTGTCGGCCCTGTTCCTGGCCGTGCTCGCGCCGCGCAGTGTGCGGGCCCTCGAGCTGACGGACTTTGCCACCATCGGCTTCGGACTGGCCGCAATGGCCTTGCTGTACGCGACGGTTGGGCGACTGCTGCTCCAGAATAGGACCCCATCATGACGGCGTTGCTGATCTCAAACGTAGTGCTGTGGGCGGTCGTGCTCGCACTCATCGCCGTGCTGCTCGCGCTGACACGCCAGGTGGGAGTGCTGCACGAGCGGATCGCGCCGGCCGGTGCACTGATGATCAATCGTGGCCCGGCGGTCGGCGAGCCCGTGGCGCCGCTGGAGGTCACGGATCTGGCGGGGCAGATGCTGCAGATCGGCGCGCCGAGCGCCGATGGCAGGAGCACCCTGCTGGTGTTCGTATCCCCGACCTGTCCAGTGTGCAAGACGTTGCTGCCGGTGCTGCGCGCCAGTCACGTCCAGGAGCGCGACTGGCTGCGCGTGGTGCTCGCCAGCGATGGCGAGCCGCAGGAGCATCGGCGCTTCGTGCAGCAGCAGGGATTGAGCGACGTGCCTTACGTGGTTTCGGCCCAGCTGGGCCTTGGCTACCAGGTCAATCGCCTGCCCTTTGCCGCGCTGGTGGACCAGGGCGGAGTGCTGCGCGCCCGTGGGCTCGTCAATTCACGTGAGCATCTGGAGAGCCTGTTCGAGGCGCAGCGCCTCGGGATGGCATCGCTCCAGGAATACTTCGCCAGCCGCGCCTAGCGCTGGGTCCGCAGGGATCCGGAAGCTCTAGGACTGCGCAAAAGCGGAGCAGAGCAGGATGCCGGTGACGATGGAGCCGATCCAGGCGTACTGCAGGCGCGTGATGCGCTCCTTGAGGACCAGGGCGGCGTAGAACAGCGTCACCACCGGGTAGGCCCCGACCAGCGGTGAGACGATGGAGATCGGGCCGTAGCGTGCCGCGATGATCAGCCCCAGGCTCCCGCCGGCCATCATCCCCATCGGAATGAAGGAATGGAGCCACGCCCTGGCCGTGTGCGGGCCCTTGCGCCCCTTGATCAGACCGAAAACGCCGAGCGAGAACGCCCCACCGATGGAACTGCAGAGCGCCAGCGACACTTCGCTGGCCTCGGGAAAGGTATAGGAGTACTTGATGAGCGTGTTGGAAGTTCCCCAGCACAGCAGCGCCAGCAGCGACAGCGGGATCCAGCGGCGTGACGATGGAGCGGCGTCCGCACTGGAAGGCGAATACGCCAGGCCCGCGCAGCCGCCGATGACGAGCACCACCGCCAGGTACTGGACCGGGGCGAGCTGTTCGTGC